>Ga0116228_10000671_pt1 | contig 26533 bp, 23 predicted proteins | sample S1TSphfallax_2_FD_89694 | JGI IMG/M metagenome (GOLD analysis project Ga0116228, IMG submission 89694) | Host-associated microbial communities from peat moss isolated from Minnesota, USA - S1T2_Fc - Sphagnum fallax MG | ecosystem: Host-associated > Plants > Peat moss > Unclassified | place... | reverse complement strand
GGCGACCAGGAAGGCAAATACCAAGAAGGCAGTAATCGGGTTCATCGTGGGCACCTTGAATGGGAGCGTGATCGCGCTGGGGGGTCCCGCGGCATTGAGCGCGGACCTGCGGGAAGCGGCCATGGCGTCGATCATGGTCACCGTGCCGGGGGTTTCGTGGGCGTAAGCCGCGCGTCCGCCCTAGCGGATCGTCTCTGTATCTGCCATGCAGGTATTGTCGTCATGCGCCAAGGCTGGGCGCATTCTCGTCAACCGTCGGTGCGCTGGGGCGCTTACGCGACGCACCGCGCCTCGGGTGACGTCAATCGGCCTTCGTGCGGCAAATGGCGGATGCCGCGTTGGCGAACGCAGCATAAGCCCGCAGCGCTCCTGCGACCAGTGCGTGTGGGTCAGCGCCGAGTCGCGGGTCGGCCCCAAGCTGTTTGAGAAAGGCCGGCCAGGTGAGACTCATCGTGTAATCCAGATAGGCGCTGGCATAGCCATCCGCGACCCGTCGGCGCAAGACCGCTCCTCCTAGACGCGATCCGCGAATCACGTAGGACACTCCCCACTGGCTTGGTGTGGGAGCGCCGGCCGGGTCCGGCGACGGCTCGCAGTGTGCTGATTGACAGCCGAGCGCCCGCAGATCCCGATCCAGGCTCTGCCGCAGACCGGAAAAATCGGCGTCATCTTCGGCGCGCCATTGTGTGCGGAGGCACTGGAGCGCGTCCCGATGAATGCTGAGAAAACGGCCATAGTCCGCGCTGTCAGCCAGATCGAGGGTTGACATCGTCTGATCCAGGAGTAGGTGCTGCCCCTGAGTTGCGTCGCGAAGGGTCTGCCACAACAGGTCCTCGGCGCGACGTTCCGGCGGCTGCCTTGCCGGCTCAGGGGCATCGTCGTCCAGCGAAACGAGTCGACTCGCCATTGCCTTCACCTCAAACCTATGGAAGTACCTAGTAGTCTACGGGAATCTACGTATGGGATCGGTGCGGTAGCCGTGAGAGTTTTTCACTGGTTTACGCACCCTGGTAAGAATTGCCTTTGCTCGAGAATTTGCAAGTTGATCGCCGAAAATGAAAGGGGGCGTCGCCGCAAGCCTTTCGCGGGCTCACCTGGAGCGGCGCTGTGACGAACTCGAGCGGCGGGTCGCTGAGCAGGCACGAACCCTTGCACAGGCGAGCGAGGCCTTAACGGCGGAACTGGCGAGCCACGAGGAAACACGCGCCGCGCTGCTCAACGCGCAAAAGCTCGACGCCATGCGGCACCTGACCGCGAACTTTCTGCATGAGTCGAAGAATGCGCTGCAAGCGGTCGGCGCGTGCTTCCAACTCGTGTCCGCCGCTCCCTTGAACGCCGAGCACCGTGAGACCCTCCTTGTCGGCAAGAGCGCCGTGGATCTGGTCGTCAAGCTGACTCGCCGTTTCATGTCGCAAATTGGCCTCCGTGCACCGCGGATTGAACACATCGATCCGCGGGAGTGGCTGCCGCAGTTTGCCGAGCTGGCCCGACTGTCGCTCGGCAGTGGGACAGCACTCGACATCCGCGTGGAAGATGATCTCCCCCACATCACCCTCGATCCGACGGAACTGCAGTCCGCACTGCTCAACCTGGTCTTGAATGCCCGCGATGCGGTGACGGATGGGGGAATCGTGACCATTAGCGCGCGCCGCGGTGCTGCAGAGCGGGATGCCAATGATCGGTTGCTCCCGGTACTGGTGTTCGCGGTGGAGGACACCGGCTGTGGGATGCCGCAGGATGTGCTCGAGCGCGCGGGTGAACCGTTCTTCACCACGAAGGCGGCGCAGAACGGCACGGGACTCGGGTTGGCGGCCGTGAACGCCTTCGTTGCCCGCGCCGGCGGGTGGATGGACATCGACTCGACCCTGACCGTCGGCACCTCGATCAAACTGCATTTGCCCGCGAGTACAGGCCCATCGCCGAAACCGCAATCGGCTTCCAGGAGCGGCTCGTCGAAGTGTCAAATCCTGCTGATCGCCCCGTTGGGGGCGGTGCGGACCTCGACCGCCCTTGCCCTGCGCAGCCTCAACTACTGCGTCATCGAGGCAGCCTGCGTGAATACGGCGGTGGCGCTGTCGTACCAAATCCCGGCGTTGCATCTCGGTATCGTCTCCTCTGCGGTGGGCGATGTTCGCGGCGTGATCGATCGCCTGCGATCTGAACGTCCGTCGTTGCCCTTCTTGGTGCTGGCGTATCACGGCGACACGGAATCGGCCGCGGACTTTCCGACCCTCATTCATCCGTTTGATCATTCACAACTGGCCGCCGCGGTAGCGTCGACGGGCTGCCCGGCATGATTCACGCTGAGTGGTTGATTTTGGCCGCCGCGTCCGGCGGGTTCTGGATGTTCAGGCAGAGGTCTTGATGGTCATGACGAATATTCTGTTGGTGGACGATCATCCGCTGGTGCGTAATCTGACCTTGAAACTCGTGCGCTTCGCCGGCTATCGCGCTGATGCGGTGGCCACCGGCGCCGAGGCGCTGGCGGCGCTGGATGGCGGGCGCTTCGATATCTTGTTGACCGATTTTCGTCTCGCCGGCGCACTGAACGGGGTGGAGCTTGCCGCTAACGCCGAATCGAAACAACCCGGAATCGGTGTCATCGTCATGACCGCGTATACCCGGGCGGAACTCGGGTCTTTACCCGCGCGGTATCGCTTGCTGGAGAAGCCGTTCTCCGTCGAAGAATTGGCGGTGGCGACTGCGGCGTTGCAGCGATGACTGCGGTGCGCTCAGGCTAAGGGAAGCCGGGTCGAGGTTGCAGGGGATCCCCTCTCACTGCGCCGAGCATTTGTCCCCTATACTGAAATTTGGGCAAATGTTGTCGTTCACTCAACCGACGCTCACTTGAAACACACGTAAATGGCACACGCTGACCAGCCAGCCGTGCGCATGACACACGCAGGCTCTGTACCAGCCGATCTGTCCCTCTGTGCACAGGAACCCATTCATATTCCGGCGGCGATTCAGCCGCATGGTGCCGTCCTCATCGCCTTGGCCGATGCCTCTCGGATCACGCATGCCAGTGCGAATCTGTACGAATTCTTGTCGCTGCACGCCGCCGATGTTCTCGGTAAGCCATTGGTCTTCGTGCTCGGTGAAAGCGCCGGCCGCGACCTCAAGTCACGTGCACCATCCCTCGATGCGGTGGCCCAGCACTGCTTCTTGTTGGGCGGCCGAGAGGGCATACGGCTGCAGCTGCGGGCCTTTCGTAGTGGCCTCAGTCTCGTGATCGATATCGAACGGGTGAATGTTGATACCGATCGAAATCTCGAGTTGACGAGTGCTCATGGGCTCTTGAATTCATTCCATCAGGCACGCTCGGTCGTCGAATTGTGTAATTTGGCGGTGGCGGGCCTTCGCTCCATCACGGGCTACGACCGGGTCATGGCGTATCGCTTCGGCCCGGACGGTCATGGTGAGGTGATTGCCGAAGCGCGTGCGGATGGGATGGATGCCTACCTGGGTCAGTGGTATCCGGCGTCGGATATTCCCGAGCAAGCGCGGCGCCTGTACCTGCGGCAGCGCGTTGGCGTCATCGTCGATGCCGGCTACGAGCCGGTCGCTCTGCTCGTCGAATCCGCCGCCCATGAACACGGCCCGGTCGACTTGACGCACAGTGCGCTGCGCAGCGTCTCGCCCATCCATCGCGAATTCATGCGCAACATGAACACCGCAGCGAGCATGACGATAGGCCTCGAGCGCAACGACGACCCGCTGAAACCCGAACTTTGGGGAATGATCGTCTGTCATCACCGCACCTCGCGGTTGGCCGGGATCGAAACTCGCTCCCTGGCCAACCTGGTCGGACAGATGCTCGCTCTGTTGATCGCCAGCCAGATGAACCAAGAGCGATACGCCCGGCAAATCAGCCGGCAGACGACGCTCGCCAGGATCCTCGCGCGCCTCGATAGTCCTGAGTCGATCCTGGCATCCCTGACGGCCGAGGAGTCGGCATTCCTTCACCTGGTCGACGCCACGGGGGTGGTGATCCGTCTGCAAGGCGAACGGATTTCTCTGGGAGCGACCCCCGAAGGGCATGTGCTCGATGCGCTGTTTGCCATCATGCGACGCGAAGCGAATGGACAGGCACTGGCCGTTGACCAGCTGAGTGCGCGCGATCCGCTCTTCGCCGCCTCGGCCACTGCTTGCAGCGGGGCCTTGATGCTGCCCTTGTCGGACGATCCAGACAACGCGATCATCTGGATTCGTGCCGAGCAGGCGCAGACATTGACGTGGGGCGGCAATCCCACCAAGCCTGCGACGGCGGACGCGGTCACGGGGCGCATATCGCCGCGTGCTTCATTCGAGGCTTGGAAAGAGGTGGTTTTCGGTCGTTCGCTGCCCTGGTCGTCGGCCGATGTGGCGCTCGCGAAGGAGCTCAAGAGCGGCATCGAATCGCAGCTCGCGCGGCGCACTCAGCTGGTCCTCGATCTGCTCGGGCGGATTTTTGGCTCCTCACCGGTTGCGCTGCTGCTCATCGATCGGCCGGGCAGGATCAAGATGGTGAATGGCGAGGCGGAGAGGATTTTCGGCTACGAGCGCGATGAGTTGGTCGGCTGCCCGTGGGAGCAACTCGTACCCGCTCGTCTGCGCTCTCAGCATGCGCGCCAGCGTGACGAGTATCTCGTCAAACCGTCGCTGCGAAAGCTGGGGGAATCGGCGGAACTCTTTGGTTTGCGCAAGGATGGCAGTGAATTTCCGATCGAAGTCATCTTGAATGTGGTGCCGTCGGAGGATGCGTTGGGTGAACCGCTGATCCAGGCCTGCCTCACCGATCTGACGGCGCGGCGCGCCGGCGAGCAGGCGACGCGCGCCGCGCAGGACCGGCTGCACTCGATCGCCACTCACGTGCCGGCCTTGATAAGCTATTGGAGCCGGGACTTGCGCTGTGAGTTTGCCAATGAGGCCTATCGCGAATGGTTTGGCGTTCCGCCCGAACGTATCGTCGGCATGTCGATGCGCGAGCTTCTCGGTGAGGACCAGTTCCTGGCGACCGAAGTCAGCGTGCGAAGCGTGCTCGCCGGTGAGGCGCAGCACTTCGAGACCGTGCTGCGCAGGCCCGACGGGAGTGTCGGGTACACGGACGCACGATACATTCCGGACACCGACGATAAGGGCGCCGTCCACGGTTTCTACGTGCTCGTCACCGATGTCTCATCGTTGCAGGAGGCGCGCGTCGCGCTCGAGCAGAGCAATGCGCAGCTGACCCACACAAATCTCGAACTCGATCAATTCGTCTACACCGCCTCGCATGACCTGCGCTCGCCGCTGCGTGCAATCGGCTCGCTGGCGCAATTCGTGCTCGAGGACGATGCCACGCTTCGGACCGAGACCAAGGACAGGCTCAATCTCATAATCAGCCGCAGCCGGCGCATGCAGAAAATGCTCGATCAGATTCTCGAGTACGCGCGTGCCGGCAAGGATGGCGGCGAGGGTGCCCCGGTGGAAGTGAATGACCTGATCGACGAGATCGTGGCGACCTTGGGTGTGCCGCCGCAGTTCCGCATCGTCAAAGATGCCAGCCTCGATTCCATCATGGTGCACCCCATGCCCATGTCGCAGGTGCTGCAGAATCTCATCGGGAATTCAATCAAACATCACGATGCGGATCGCGGCACCGTGACGATTTGTGCGCAGAGAACCGGTTTGGGCTGGCAATTTTCGGTCATCGACGACGGCCCGGGCGTTCCTCTGCAGTATCGCGAAAGTGTCTTCGACATGTTCACGACGCTCAAACGTCGGGATGAAGTCGAAGCGAGCGGCATGGGCCTCGCGCTGGTGCAAAAGCTCGTGAAAATCCAGGGAGGCCGGTGCGGGATTGAACCGGCGTCGGGACGGGGGATGCGCTTCTGGTTCGATTGGCCGCTATGTCTTTGAAAGGAGTCTTGCATGTCCGGACCGGGTGAATTGACCATCGTGCTGGTCGAAGACGACGACGTCGAGGCACAGACCATCCTTCGCAGCTTGAACAAGGCGAAGATTCTCAACAAAGTGGTGCGCGCCACCGACGGTGTCGAGGCACTCGAACTGCTGCGCGGCGGGGGCAAGGCGCGTGTGAGCCCTCCCTATCTCTTGTTGGTGGACATCCATATGCCACGTCTCGACGGCATTGCGTTGATCCGCGAGATCCGTGACGATCCGGCCCTGACCCGAACCGTCGTTTTCGTGCTCACTACGTCCAAGGATGATCGCGACAAGGTGGCCGCCTATGATCTTCATGTCGCCGGTTACATCGTCAAGTCGAACACCCACGAGGAGTTGCTGCCGATGACCGCCATGCTCGACTATTATCTCTTGATCGTCGAATCGCCGCCCGTCGTCAAGGCGGGCTGAAGGTCAGCCCGCGGGGGCGACCTCTTCGGGGTGCCAGTTTTGGCTGGGGCTGAGGGCGCTCTCGATGGCGTCCGCGAGAGTCGTGGCTTCGAACGGCTTCTCCAAGAATGCGGCGGCACCCATCTTCATCGCGCGTTCCCGCAGATCCGGGCGCTTGCTCGCCGTGATGAAGATGATCGGCGTGGCGGCGGAACCTACGAGCTTCGACAGCCGGTCGGCGACCAGAAAGCCGTCCCCGCCGGGTAGGGAAATGTCGAGCAAGACGACGTCCGGCGAGGTCTTGCGCACCTCGGCGACGGCACTGATCGCGTCGCGCGCGATGTGCACCGTATAACCCATGGATTTCAGGCGAACGCCAAACGCCAGCGCAAGCTTCGCATCGTCCTCGACCAGCAAAACGGATTTCATGATTTCCCTCTCTCAACAGCGACGTCAACTCATCCTTGAAATCGGCCGGTATGCGCCTGATCCCAAGCTGAGTCGGCAAGAGGGCGCAGGAACTTTAAGGCTTGTTTGCCGACTTGCCGCACACTTCTTGATTCGGACGGCCTCAAGGCCTGCCGCGTTCCCCAAGTTGAGAAGCCGGTACTTCAAGACTGTCGACCCCATGCCGATAGGTCGATCAACTATGGAAGGTGGCAAGATCTCGTTATGTTCGACTCAGTGTTTCGACCCAATGACACGGTAAGCCTTCGCGGCGACATCCACCTCCTCGTGATCGATGACGATGACGTCGATCGTGAACGGTACCTGCGCTATCTGCGCAGTGACGAGAGAAACAATTACCTGGTCACGGAAGCCACCACCGCCGCGGCGGGGGCGGAACTGCTGTCGAACGGCGCCTACGATTGCGTCCTCCTCGATTACCGGTTGCCGGATGCCGACGGCATGGCCTTGTACCAGACCTTCGTGAGTGCCGAGGGTGGGGAGCGGGTCGCTCCGGTCATCATGATGACCGGGCATGGCAATGAGTCGGTTGCCGTCGAAGCGATGAAGTGCGGCATCGCCGACTATCTGACCAAAGACGGTCTGACCGCGAAGTCCCTGCATCGTGCCATCAACAATGCGGTTGATCGCTGGCGGCTGCGCAAGAGCCTGCGGGAAAAGAACCGTCACCTCGCGCAGGCGAATGCCGAATTGAAGCGTCATGCGTTTGAACTGCAGCGCGTCTATCACTCGGTTTCCCATGAATTGAAGACGCCGCTGACCGCCGTCCGTGAATTCGTTGCCTTGGTGCTCGAGGGGGTCGTGGGTCCCGCGCCGTCCGCGCAGCAGAAGGAGTTTCTCGAACACGCGCTTGACGGCTGCGATCAGATGACATTGCATTTGAATGACTTGATCGATTCGGCGCGTCTCGACACGGACAAGCTCAAGCTCAGATTTGAGCCCGTGAGCGTGCCGTGGATCGTCGATTTCGCCATGGCGTCGGTGCGCTTGATGGCAAAGGCGAAGAATCTTCGCCTCGATCTGGAGTTGGCACCGGATCTGCCGCCGGTCAAAGCCGATCCCGTCCGCCTGACGCAGGTGATCGGCAATCTGCTCGGCAATGCGGCCAAGTTCACCGAACCCGGCGGCCTCATCACGCTGACGGCGCGCCTCGCCCCAGACGCGCCGGGGTGGGTGGAGTTCCGGGTGAGCGATACCGGCTGCGGCATCGCTCCGGAGCATATCTCGCAAATTTTCGACCGTTTGTTCCAAGTGTCCACGTCCGGCGACGATCTCATGGGTGCCGGGCTCGGTTTGGGTCTGTCCATCTCCAAGCAACTGGTCAACCTGCATGGCGGGGCGCTGCATGTCGAGAGTGAACTCGGCAAGGGCAGCACGTTCGCGTTCCTGCTTCCGGTGGCCGTGCCCGCGATCTCGCCGGTGCCCGTTGCCATGCCCACGACCGCAGGCGGTGCCGTGGAAATGGCGTCTTGAACGTAGTGCTGAGCCTCAGACCGTCCCCGGGCCGGAATCAACCTCCGCAAACCGCGCGAAAATGCTCGAGACGGCAACGGGCGGTGTGATCCGAAAGCTCTGCTCGAGGACCCGCCCAAGGTCTTCGGCGCTGGCGAGCGTACGCTCTTCGATCATTTCACCCCTGCCGTTCTCGATCGTGAAACGCTGATCGACCAGCTTCATGCGTTGCTCGCCCGCGATCCTTTCCATGATGAGCGTGCGCAGGAACGGCGCGGCCGGCGACGTCGAGGTATACCAATTGGCGACCTCATAATCGGCGGGGATTTGTGGGCTGAGGTCGAACAGGAAAGCGCTTCGCCAGCCGGCGGATTGCTTCGATTGCAGCAAGTACCCGCCGTCGGACTCGGTCAGAAGAAATGTCCCCATGGGCGACGGGTGCTCGACGCCGATGACCAGCGGCAACGGCTGATCGAGCAGACAGGAGCCGAAGCCCACGTCGGCCAGGTAGGCTCGGTCGGCCAGATCGACTTTGAGGAGCATGTGCGATCGCGGTCCCAGCGGGCTCTCGGGCGACGACCGCCAGCGCACACGCGCGGCGAGTCCGGTGACCTTGAAGCCGAGCACGTCGAGGGCAGCTTTGAACAGGGCGTTTTGTTCGAAGCAGTAACCGCCCCGTCGCCGGCGGACGAGTTTCTCCTGCAACGCGGCCAGCTCGAGGCTGACCGGCCGCCCCAGAAAGGGGTCCAAATTCTCGAACGGTATCGCATCCACGTGCGCGGCATGAAGCGCCTTGAGCGTGCGCAGGTCGGGATTCACGGGGCCGCGAATGTCGAGGCGTTCGAGATACTCTGCCAGGCGGAAGGAGTCGGCCATGGGTGTTCCGCGCGCCTATTTGACCCGTTGTTTCTCGAGCTTCCGCGCGAGCGTGCGGCGGTGCATCCCGAGGCGCCGGGCGGCCTCTGAGATGTTGAATTCGGATTCCGCCAAGGTCTGATGAATCTTCTCCCATTCCAGCGTCTTGATCGACGTAGCGCGTTCGGTCAGCGCCACGTCCACGACGCCTTCCTCGCGGGAAAAGGCGGCTTCGATGTCGTCCGTGTTGGAGGGTTTCGCCAAGTAATGGCAGGCGCCCAGTTTGATCGCCTCGACCGCCGTTGCAATGCTCGCGTAACCGGTCAGGACGACGATCAACATACCTTCATCGTGCTGCGCCAACAGCTGTACGCAGGCAAGCCCGGAACTGCCGCCGGCCAATTTCAAATCCACGACGGCATAGCCGGGCGTCTCGGTCTCGAGAAGCGCGGCCACCTCCTCGAGGCTGGTCGCGCAGCGCACCCCATAGCCGCGCCGCTCGAACGAACGGACCAGTGTCCGGGCGAAGGCGCTGTCGTCCTCGACGATCAACAGCAGCCGCTCATCGTCCACGGTCGTCCTCGGGCAGCGTGAGCGCATCTAACGGCAGCGTGACGGTTACCTTCGCACCCCCCTCGGGAAGATTGCGCGCGGTGACGCCGCCTTGCAGTGTTCGCGCCACATTGGTGACCAGGAACAGCCCCAAGCCGGCGCCGGCCTTCGGCTTGGTGGACCGGTACGGTTTTCCCAATTCGGTCAACATCGCCGGCGCAAAACCCGCGCCGGAGTCCGTCACCTCGAGTTCGAGCGATTCGCGATGGCGGCGGACGACGAGCCTCACCCAGCCGGGCGATGCCTCCAGTGCATTGTCGAGCACATTGTGGATCATTTGCTTGATGACCGAGTCCGAGACGATGTGCATATCATCGCCGAATTGATAGTCGTAGGTCAGCTGCGCTACCGGCCTCGAGACACGCCACTCGTCGACGACTTGGTCGAAGAAGGTGCGAATGGTCGTCGCCGTCGCCGACTCACCCCGTGCATCCCCCGCGGAGAGGAGGACGCCACTGACGATTTGCTTGCAACGCTTGATCTGCGCCTCGATTTCATCGAGTTCCTCGAGAATTTCGGCGTTGCCGGTGAACATCGGCATGCGCCGCCAATCGCCCAGGATCACCGACACGGTCGACAGGGGAGTGCCCAGTTCGTGCGCCGCCCCCGAAGCGAGCAGCCCCATGCGGATGATGTTCTCCTCCTCGACCGCTCGTTCACGCAGATCCGAGAGACGCGCATCGCGGGCGCGCAGATTGCGATTGATCCGCGTGATGAATACCACCAGCAGCGCGGCGTTGAGTCCGAAGCAAATGAGCAGGCCACCGCGGTAGGGGAGCAAGAAATTATGATCATAGGGAGGGGGCATGTTCAACGGTTCGGAGAACACGCTCAAACCCACGAAACAGGAGCCGGTGATGAGCACCATGGCCCAGACGGACCAGGTCTCGAGCAGCACGGCACCGAGAATCACCTGCAGCAGATAGAGAAAGGTGAAGGGATTGCTCGCCCCGCCGGTGAAATACAACTGCGCGGTCAAGGTGGCGACGTCCACCAACAGGGCGACAAACAGCTCGGTATTCGAGACGTCCGCGGTGAGGTGTCGGCGCAGTCTGCCGATGAGATTGAAGCCGATCAAAAAGATCAACACCAGAGCCAGATCGTTCAACGGAAGGGGGATGTTCAACCCGTAACGCGCGATGAGAATGGTGACGATCTGGCCGACCACCGCGATCCAGCGCAGCTGGACGAGCTGTTCCATGTTCTTGAGGCCCGTCGAGTGATTGAGGGTCGCAGCCGAACCCTCGATGAGCGTCAGGCTCTCTTCACCGCTCGGCACGACGCGCCAACCCAATGGACACGGGAATCATGAGCGCGAGCGTATACCAAGTGATCGCGTACAGCAGATGGTTGTTGGCAAAGACCAGCACCGTCATGCCGCCCCGCGGCGAATCGATCCCGTTGCCGGGGCTGGACGAGCGGTCCGCGTCGATGAAGTAGGGCGCGACGGCGTGCAGTCCGCGGGCACTCGCCATGGCGGCGACGTCGCGGGAGTACCAACGATTGGCGGCGGGATCATTGTGCCGCAGGAGGCCGCCGCCCGGCTCGGATAGTCGCAGCAGCCCGGTGATCCGTACCGGCTGCGTAGCGGTGCCCTGGGCTGCCGTGGCGATGCCCTCGGCCGCCGTAGCGGTGCCCTGGCCCGCCGTGGCGGTGCCGTGGCCGTCTCGGGTGGGCCCACCCCCGTCCGCGGCGGCAACGAAGCCTCGATTGATGTAGACGATGCTGCCATCTGCCGTGCGCAGCGGGGTCATGAGCCAATAGCCGGAGCCTAAGTCCGTGAGCGCCTGAACCGCCGTCGACGCCCTCTCGAGGAGAGTGCCGGTGGCCTCGACCCGGCGGTATTCGTCGGTCTTGGCCGTCACCGCCGGCCATTCCGGCGGAGCCGGTGCGGCGACCGCCGGGGCATGCACACGGGCCTCAACGCGGGCGATCAGGTCGAGTTTCCAGGCGCGCCGGTGGACCTGCCAGGTGCCGAGAGCGAGGAAGCCGCAGAAAAAAATCAGCGCCACCGCCGCGGCGGCGGCCCGTTTGGCCGACATCACGGCATGTTGGGCATGTTTTGCATGGGCTGCATGTCGTGCTGGCCATGCGCGTCGGGGGCGACGCGCGGGTCGGAGGTGATATGCGGGTCGGAGGTGATGTGCGTGTCGGGCATGTCGCCCATGCCGGCGGGCATCATGTTCGCGTTCAAGTGGTACATCACCCACAACGAGCCGGAGAGCGCGATGATCACCAACATGACGGTGAACAGCAGGGCCAGCAAAGTCCAGCCACCCTCGGATCGGGTGTTCATGTGCAGGAAATAAACCATGTGGATGACCATTTGCACCGCCGCAAAGATGAGAATCACCGCGGCCGTCGCCGCCGGCCGGCTGAAGGTGTGATTCATGACCAGCCAGAACGGGATGGCGGTGAACACCACGGCCAGCACGAAGCCGGTCACGTAGTCGCGGAGGCTTCCTACATGCGCGTGCGGGCCGTCATGACCGTGAGGATCGTGAGCGTCGTGAGCGTCGTGAGCACCGTGAACGCCGATATTACCGCTCATGTCAGGACTCCCAACAGGTAAACCACGGTGAACACACCGATCCAGATGACGTCGAGGAAATGCCAGAACATGGACAGGCACATGAGTCGTCGGCGATTCTCCGCGATGAGGCCGTGTCGGCCGACTTGGACCATCAGCGTGATGAGCCAGATGATGCCGAAGGTCACATGCAGTCCATGAGTTCCCACGAGGGTAAAAAAAGACGACAAAAAAGCGCTGCGCGTGGGTCCCGATCCCTCGGCGATGAGGTGCGCAAATTCGCGCATCTCCAAGGTGATGAAGCCGGCGCCGAGCAGTCCCGTGATGGCGAGCCAAAGCAACATCACCCGCTGGCCGCCGCGATTCATCGCCAGCATCGCGAAGCCGTAGGTGATCGACGACAGCAGCAGCAGCGACGTGTTGACCGCGACGAGGGGCAGATCGAAGATTTGCGCGCCGGTGGGACCGCCTGCGTAATTGCGTCCGAGCACGGCGTAGACCGCGAACAGGCAGGCGAAGATCAGGCAGTCGCTCATCAAATAGATCCAAAATCCGAGTAACGTGCCGTTCTCGGGATGGATTTCCTCCCGCGAGTAGTAACTCACGGCGGTGGAGGTGGTCTCAGACATGGGCGGCCAACTGCAGCGTGCGGGCCTGCTCGATGCGGGTGACATCGGCGGCGGGCACGTGGAAGTCGCGATCGTAATTGAAGGTGTGCACGATCACGGCGGCGAGCAGTGCGGCAAAAGCGATCGCGCCAACCAACCACATGTGCCAGATGAGCGAAAAGCCGATGAGCGCACTCAAAGCCGCGATGACGAAACCGGCGCCGGTGTTCTTCGGCATGTGAATCGGAATGAAACCCTGCAACGGCCGTTGGTAGCCATTCTTCTTCATGTCCGACCAGGCATCGTTGTCATGGATGATGGGGGTGAAGGCAAAGTTATAAGGCGGGGGCGGCGAGGCGGTCGACCATTCGAGTGTCCGTCCATCCCAGGGATCGCCGGTCAGATCACGCAGCTGCTCGCGGTGCTTGATGCTCACCGCCAGTTGCACGATGAAGCAGGCGATGCCGATAAAAATCAGCGCCGCGCCGAAGGCTGCGATCTGGAACCAGATCTTGAGGCTGGGGTCATCGAAGTGACTCAAGCGCCGGGTCACGCCCATCAGTCCGAGCACATAGAGCGGTGTGAACGCGAACCAGAAGCCCACCAACCAAAACCAGAAGGAGCATTTCCCCCAGAACGGGTCGAGCTTGAAGCCGAAGGCCTTCGGAAACCAATAAGTGACGCCGGCGAGCATGCCGAAAAGGACGCCGCCGATGATGACATTGTGAAAATGGGCGACCAGAAACAGGCTGTTGTGCAGCGCGAAATCGGCCGGCGGCACCGCCAGCAGCACGCCGGTCATGCCACCCACGGTGAACGTGCACATGAACCCGACGGTCCACATCATGGGCAGTTCGAAGCGGATACGACCATGGTACATGGTGAACAACCAGTTGAAGATTTTCGCCCCCGTCGGAATTGAAATGATCATCGTCGTGATACCGAAAAACGAGTTGACGCTCGCGCCCGATCCCATGGTGAAGAAATGGTGCAGCCAGACGAGGTAGGACAAGATGGTGATGACGACCGTGGCGTACACCATGGAGGCATAGCCGAACAGTCGCTTCCCCGCGAAGGTTGAAACGATCTCCGAGAAGATGCCGAACGCCGGCAGAATCAAGATGTACACCTCCGGATGGCCCCAGATCCAGATGAGGTTCACATACATCATGGCGTTGCCGCCAAGCTCGTTGGTGAAGAAATGCGTGCCGACCAGGCGATCGAGCGAGAGCAGCGCGAGCACCGCCGTCAGCACAGGGAAGGCGGCGACGATGAGGACGTTGGTGCACAGCGCCGTCCAGGTAAAGATGGGCATCTTCATCAACGACATCCCGGGCGCGCGCATCTTGACGATGGTGGCGATGAGATTGATCCCGGACAGCAGGGTGCCCACCCCGGCGATCTGCAGCGACCAGATGTAGTAGTCGACCCCGACATCCGGGCTGTAGGCGATGCCGGACAGCGGCGGCAGGGCGAGCCATCCCGTGCGGGCGAATTCGCCGACGAACAGCGACATCATCACCAGCACCGCGCCGCTCGCCGTCATCCAGAAGCTGAAATTATTGAGGAAGGGGAAGGCCACGTCACGGGCACCGATCTGCAGCGGTACGACGAAGTTCATGAGCCCCGTGACCAAGGGCATGGCGACGAAGAAAATCATGATGACACCGTGCGCGGTGAACACCTGGTCATAGTGGTGCGGGGGCAGAAAGCCGGTCGAATCGCCGAACGCCACCGCCTGCTGCGCACGCATCATCAAGGCGTCCGAGAAGCCCCGGAGCAGCATGACGAGGCCCAGGATCACGTACATGATGCCGATCTTCTTGTGATCGATGCTCGTGATCCACTCACGCCACAGCGTGCCCCAGAAGCGAAAGTAGGTGATGAGCGCCAAGAGGGCGATGCCGCCCAGCAACACCGCGATGAACGTGCCGAGCAAAATCGGTTCGTGAAACGGTATCGCGTCCCAGGTCAGCCGACCGAGCAGCAGTTCCAGGAGGCTGGAGTTCGTCAACATGAAGGGGCCTGCACACAATGGTTGAGAATGGCGTCATACAGGCCGTCGGCCACGCTCGAATAAAGTTGAACCGGGTTGCGTTCGCTCGGCTGCGCGAGCCGCAGATACACCGCCCGGTCGAGGGCCGCCGGGCTGTCTTTCGAGCCCCGCACCCACTGCTCGAAATCGTCCGCGGTCATGCCGTGAAACTTGAAGTGCATGCCGGAAAAACCAGCGCCGCTGTAATTGGCGGAAAAGCCATCGTAGCTGCCGACCTGGTTGATGATGGCGTTCAACTCCGTCTGCATGCCGGGCATCGCGTAGATCTGCCCCGCCAGTGCCGGAATGAAAAAAGAGTTCATGACCGACGATGAAGTGATCTTGAAATGGATGGGGACGTCGACGGGGGCGACGAGTTCGTTGACGCTGGCAATGCCCTGCTGCGGATAAATGAACAGCCATTTCCAATCCAGGGCCACCACCTCCACGACCAGGGGTGGGGCCGGCGCGGTGGCCAACGCCGGCCGGGAGTCCGCCAACGCCAGCGGTCGATAGGGATCGAGTGTGTGCGTGTTAATCCAGGTGATCGCGCCCAAGGCGATGACGATGAGCAGCGGGGCCGACCAGATCAGCAGTTCGAGTGCGGTCGAGTGATCCCAGTCCGGCCGGTAAATGGCCTGCGCATTGGAGGCCCGGTAGCGCCAGGCGAACAGCAGCGTGAGCGCGATCACCGGCACGACGATCAGCAGCATCAGCACAGTCGAGACGACGATGAGATGGCTCTGGTGCTTGGCGATGGCGCCGAAGGGGTGCAGGACGAGCAAGTCGCAGCCGGACGCGATGAGGCAGGGACTCAAGGCAAATATGCGGAGCGGCTTCCAGAAACTCATAGTCGGCTGTCGATGAAATGAATTAACAACGTATGCTAGCTGTCGAGAGGATCGGCGGGGAGTGGACGTTTTGTCCTATCGCTCTCATCCTTGAATACTGCCAAACTAGCGTCCTTCGGACTCCCGGTCGAAGCTTCATTATGCCCGCATCATGTCCATAGACACACCCGGTTCCGCGTTCGAACGTGACGTACGTCGCGTGAGTTCTTCTCATGCCGAGATCGCGCCGGGGGAGATCGCGATCGGAGTCATCATCGGCCGCGCCTCCGAACACTTCGATTTCTTCGTCTTTGGGATCGCTGCGGTGCTGGTCTTTCCCCAGGTGTTCTTTCCCTTCGCCGACTTGCTGAACGGCACGTTGTATGCCTTCACCGTTTTTGCGCTGGCCTTCATCGCCCGGCCGTTGGGGTCGGTTGCCTTCATGGAGATCCAGCGTCGATTTGGGCGGGAGACCAAGCTGAGCGTTGCTTTGGTGCTCCTCGGCATATCGACCGTGGGAGTCGCCTTCCTGCCCAGCTACGGGGACTGGGGAGCCTCGACCATCGTGCTTTTGTCGCTCCTGCGCCTGGGGCAGGGCGTTGCCGTCGGCGGCTCCTGGGATGGGCTGCCGTCGCTTCTGGCGATGAATGCACCGCCCAATCGGCGCGGCTGGTATGCCATGCTCTCGCAGATCGGCGCGCCCATCGGGTTCCTGATTGCGAGCGGGCTCTTTTATTACCTGCATGAAAATCTCGACGCGGCGGATTTTCTCGGCTGGGGTTGGCGCTATCCCTTCTATGTGGCCTTCGCCATCAACGTGGTGGCGTTGTTCGCCCGGCTGCGGCTGGTGGCGACCAACGAGTACGCCCGGCTGCTCGATGAAAATGAACTGGAACCCACGCGTGTGACACACATCACGCGCTCGCAGGGTGCGACGCTCATCATCGGCGCGTTCGCATCGCTGGCGAGCTATGCCTTGTTTCACCTCGTTACGGTTTTCCCGCTGTCATGGATACTTTTGTACTCTACGCAGTCCGTAGGGGAGTTCCTCATTGTGCAGATGGTGGGGGCGGTGCTCGGCGTGATCGGCATCGTCCTCTCCGGTGTGATCGCGGATCGCATCGGCCGTCATCGTACCCTCGAGGCGGCGGCGGTGCTGATCGCGGTGTTCAGCGGTTTTGCGCCGACGCTGTTGGGCGGTGGCGTGCTGGGCCAGGACATTTTCCTTTGGCTCGGATTTTTTCTGTTGGGCCTTTCCTACGGCCAGGCCGCTGGTGCCGTGGCCGCCAATTTCGAAGCGCGCTTTCGCTACACCGGCGCCGCGTTGACTTCCGATCTCGCCTGGCTGATCGGTGCTGCCTTCGCGCCGGTGGTCGCACTCGGCTTATCGGCCCATTTCGGCCTCGGTTACGTGAGCGTGTACCTGCTGTCCGGATCGCTGTGCACCTTGGTTGCGCTGTTCATCAATCGGCGATGGGAAGCCCGCCAGTAACGCCGCTCGCTATGCTTTCAAGTTCTCGGCGGCGAATCCCCAGTTGAGCAGTTTGTCGAACACCGCCGCCGCGTAATCGGCCCGCCGGTTTTGATAATCGAGATAATAGGCGTGCTCCCACACATCGAGTGTGAGCAGCGGCCGCTGTCCGCGGGTCAAGGGGGAGTCCGCGTTGCCGGTCTTGGTCACCGCGAGCTTGTCGCCATCGAGCACCAACCAGGCCCAGCCGCTGCCGAACTGCGACGTAGCCGCGGCCAGCAACTCTTTGCGCAGACCCTGCAGGTCGCCGAAGGAGGCCTCGATTTTCTCGCGCAGTGCCTGCGGCGGTACGCCGCCGCCTTGGGGACGCAGGCTCTTCCAATAAAAGCTGTGGTTCCAGTCCTGGCTGGCATTGTTGTAGATGGCGGTTTTGTCGGCCACCCCATACGTGGTCGTGATGATCTGTTCCAAGGCCATGTCGGCGAGCGGCGTACCGGCCACCGCCTTGTTCAAGTTGTCGACATACCCCTTGTGATGCTTGCCGTAATGAAAACCCATCGTGTTGGCGGAAATCACCGGATCGAGGGCGCTCTCGGCATAGGGTAGGGCGGGCAGCGTGAACGGCCCGCCGGCCGGCGCGCCAGCCGCGGCCGGGGTCGCCGCGGCCGTCGCGGCAGCGGCGGGTGTCGATCGACTCGCCGCATTCGCCAATTTACTCGCCACCGCGGCGAGCCCCGCCGATGCCAACAGCAAGCCGCGCCGCGTGATCGTCGATGGCAGGTGGGTCTGAGTTAGTTCCTTCACTTTAAAGTCTCCTTGGGGTTTATTCCGCCTCGCCGGCGCGCACGTGGAATGTCACGTCGAGCGGCGGGGCCTTGGCAAAATGCAATGTCATGATGATGCTCTCGCCGACGCGAATCGATCGTTCCCGCTGCATGAGCATCAGGTGGTATCCGCCTTCCGCAAAATGCACCGGAACGTGCGGTTCGAGGACGATCGAGTCCACGGCCCGCATGCTGCTCATGCCATGGTCTTCTCGACTCTGATGAATGCTCACCTCGGCGAACGCCGCAGTCGTGACGGCGACGAGCCTGCGATCGACGCTCCCGGTATTGACCAGCGTCATGTAGCCCGCGCAGGGTAGATCGCCCGGTAGCCAGCGGATCCAGGCATCCGTCACCTGCACTTGCGTGGCTGCCTGATTTGGCGCTGACGCCTGCATTGGCGAAGTGGTCGTCTGCGCAACCCCTAGACTGCTGAGCAGTCCGAGGGCAAGCATCCCTATCGAACCGTAGCGCACCGGCGAGCGTGTGTCTGTCATGCGCTATTGTCGCATTAAACCGCGGGATTCGGCATCGCGCGGCAATTGCACCGTGGTTTCGGCGCCCCGATGGGCGCGCGGGTCAACTGGCTGGCGCGCGGGTCATGTGGTGTAGAATTTCGGCATGATCAAGCTTTTGTCGCGCCTGCCCATGGGCGTGCTGTATGCGTTTGCCGGATTCGTCTCGTTGCTGGCTTATTATGTGGTGCGGCACCGCCATCGAGTGATCACCGAGCAGCTCGTCAAGGTCTTTCCGGAGTTGACCGCGGCAGAGCGCGCCGTCATTCATAAGAATTTCCTCAAGAACTTTTGCCAGGTGATGGTCGAGATACTGAAGTCGGTGTCGATGACCGGGCCCGAGATGATCGAGCACGTGCGGGTGTTGAATTTGGATCTGGCCCGCCGGCATCTCGATGCCGGCAAGTCGGTGATGTTCGTGACGTCGCACCTGGCGAACTGGGAATGGCTGCTGCACGGCGTGGCCCTCCAATTGGGTTATCCGCTCGACGCCGCCTACAAGCCGCTGCACGATGAGTGGGCGGAGAAGTTGATGTTGATGGTTCGCTCCCGGTTCGGCGCGCGCTTGATTCCCGCCAAGGAGCTGCTGGCGGATTTTCTGCGCCGGAAGACTATCGTGCGGGCGCTCGCCATGAATGCCGATCAAGCGCCGATGTCCACCGACAAACGCTACTGGACGACGTTTCTCGGCCAGGACACGGCTTTTTATATCGGCGCCGAACAGATCGCCCGGGCGACGCGCCTGCCGTTGCTTTATGTGCAGATGCGGCGGATCGCCCGCGGCTACTACGAGGCCGACATCAAACCGCTGTGGGACGGCCGCGAAGCGATCGATGCCAACGTCATCACCGAGCGCTACGCCCGCGCCTGCGAGGCCGAGGTGCTGCGCAGCCCATCGGACTGGCTGTGGTCGTACCGGCGTTGGCGCCTGAAAAAGCCGCTGTACGGCGCCGACTAGGCCTTCATCTTGCTCTCGAGATGCTTCGCCAATTCGGCGATCGTCGGGTGATCGAACAGCTCGGTCAGATCGATGAGCCCGGGGAAATCACGATCGATGGTCTCGTGAATCTCGATGAGTTTGAGCGAGCTTGCGCCTATCTCGAATAAGTTATCGCTGACGTCGATGCGCTTGCCGGGCAGGGCATTTTCGCAGATGGCTTGCAGCCGGTTCTCGAGCTCCGAACCGCTGAAGCCGGCGCCGGCGCCGCCGGCCGCTCGCAGCGCGGCGAGCTCGGCGACTTCGGCGGCGAATTCGCCTTCCGCATAGGCGCCGGCGAGCACATGCCGTTGGACCTTGCCGCTGGTGGTTTTCGGGATGCGCTTGACCGGGATGACCTGGGCCACTTCGAGACCGGTATGTTCGTTGATGAGGCGACCGACCGCCGCCGCGATGGGCAGGAAGTCTTCGATCGCTCCGCGGTGAAGCACGAACACCACCAACTCCTCCCCCGGCGAGCCCGGCTTGGCGACGCCGGCGACCGCCAACTTGTTGAGGTCGAGTCCCGGTGCGCGCACGGCGATGTTCTCGAGATCGTAGGGGTAGTAGTTCTGCCCATTGATGAAAATGATTTCCTTGGCGCGGCCGGTGATGTAGAGCGAGCCTTCATGCAGCACGCCGAGATCACCGGTGTCCACCCAGCCGTCGGCGTCGATGACCCGCGCGGTCTCCTCGGGATCGCCGAAGTACCCCCGCGTCACGGCGGCGCCGCCGATCAAGATGTGACCGACCGTCTCCGCCGGCAGAGGCGCGCGGCTCGCATCGGCGATGCGCAGCGTCGTGTTCGGCACCACCCGGCCGACGCACATGAGCTCGAGCGTGTCACGGCTCTCGGTCGGATTCAGTTCGATGCGGTCGCCGACGTTCAGGCGCCGCCGGTTGACGCGGATCCAGCGATAGTCCTCGTGCAGCGGCGGAAAGGTCACCGCCAGGCAGGCCTCCGCGAGACCATACACGGGGAACATGGCGCTGCGCTTCAAGCCGGTGTAGGCCAGGGAGCGCATAAATTCGTTGCACAGCTCCACGGAAATCGGTTCGGCGCCATTGTAAATCGAGCGCACACTCGACAGATCCACGCCCTCGAGGCGCCGGCCGTCCAGCACCTTGAGCACGTGCCGGTAGCCGAAGTTAGGTGAACAGGTGAGCGTCACCCGCTTCTTCGCCGCCAGCTGCAGCCACAGCACCGGCCGGCGCACGAACAGGTCGGTGGGCATTAAATTGATGTGCACCCGGCTCGCGAACTGGATCAGGTAGAAGCCGATGAGGCCCATGTCATGGGTCAGCGGCATCCAGCTCAAGCCCACGTCATCCTCGCAGTACTTGCCGAGCGAGGTGGTTCCCTCGATGTGCGCCATGAGATTGCTGTGGGTGAGCATGACGCCCTTGGGCTCGCTGGTCGAGCCCGACGAGAACTGAATGAAGGCGAGGTCCTCCGGCGTGGGGCGGTACACCTTGCCCGGCCGGGACACATCGGTGACGGATTCGACCAGGAAAGCGCGCGACTTCAGCTCCTCGAACAAGGCCGTCTCGCCCACCTCGCGCGCGAGCGCCGCCAACCGTTCCAGGTTCTTGGCGTCGGTATAGAGCAGCGGCTTGCCCAATTTGCGCGCCACCCGCAGCAGTTTGTGCCGATGTTCATCGCTGATGCCGACGGCGAGCGGCACCGGCACGATGCCGCCGCATAGCGCGGCCCAGAAAGCATCGAGGAACTGCTCGTTGTTGTTGAGAAAGATCAACATCTTGTCGCCACGCTCTGCACCCATCGCCTGCAGCGCGTGGAGAATCCCGAGCGCGCGCCTGTGGCCGTCGGCAAAGCTCACGCTGCGTTCGGCATTCTCACCGTCGATGAAGGTCACGGCGCGATCGGCGTCGCGGTTTTTTTCCAGCAGATCGACCAGGGTCGGGGGCATCATCGGTTCTTCAACCTCATCGGTTTTCCACCCTCATCATCAGGGGCGTACGGGGTCTCAAGTTGATCTGCGCCTCGAGTTCGATAGGCGCATCGTCGGCGCGCGTCAGACGGAAGCGCCGCGTCATGGTGGCGAGGTGCACCAGCATCTCGAACATTGCGAAGTTCTCGCCGATGCAATGCCGGGGTCCGACCGAAAAAGGGATGTAGGCGAATTTGTCCCGCGCCTCGGCGTCTCCACCTGCGAAGCGTTCCGGCCGGAATTCTTCCGGCTCGCTCCAGAAATCCGGATGCCGGTGCAGCAAGTAGGGGCTGATGAACACGTCGGTGCGCGGCGCGATGGGAAAGCCGCCGAGTTCGTCCGCCTCGACACTGCGCCGGGTGAACAGCCATCCCGGTGGGTAGAGGCGCAGCGCCTCCTGTAGCACCTGTTGCGTGAACCCCAGCGATTCGGCTGCAGCCAACGCGAATGTCCCGCCCGCGGCGGCATCGGCCTCCGCTTCCAGGCGCGCGACCGTCTCGGGATGCTGGGTGAGCAGGTACCAAGCCCAGGTGAGCGCCGAGGCCGTGGTCTCATGGCCGGCGACGATCAAGGTCATCACCTCGTCGATCATTTCCTTGTTGTTCATCGGCGCAGCGGTGTCGCGGTCGCGTGCCGCGATCAACAATTCCAGGAAATCGAAGTGCTCCTCGGGTTCACGCCGGCGCCGCTCGATGAGCTCATTCACCAACTTCGACAGCGAGCGGAAGCGGAAGGCGAATTTCAAATCCCGGTTCTGCTCCTTGGCGACGACCGCGAAGGGATTGCCCCCCAGCTCCCGTTCCAGGCGGTCGAGGTCGGTGCCGAAGATCGATTTCAAGACGATCTCCAGAATCAGCTCGCTGACGTCGTCGCTCAAGTTCACGGCTTCACCCGCCGCCGACTTCGCCGCCCAGCGGTGCGCGAATTTCTCGTTCACGTCATGCAGCAGCCGGCTGAAACGATCGAGCACCCGTCGATGAAAGGCGGGCTGCATCATGCGCCGTTGGCGCCGCCAGAAATCCCCCTCGCTGGTCATGATCCCGTTGCCCAACAGGATCTTCACGCGGTCCATGCCCTCGCCCTTGGTGTAGTTGCGATGGTTGGTGAGCAGCACCCGTTTGACGTCGCTCGGGTGGTTGATGACGTAGTTATAGACTCCGCGGCTGGGCGCGAAGACCCGGTAAAGGTCGCCGTAACGGGCGAAGCCCGCGCGCAGTACACTTAAGGAATCTTCGCTGCCGCCGAGGTCGAAGCCCTCGGTGGGGCCGGGGGGTAGGGCCGAGTTGTGCATCCGGTATTGTACAATGCGCGAGTGGACAGCAAACCCGGCGGTGGCGACCTTCGCAACACGATCTACGAAACAAAGACGCGTTCCAGCCGACGGCTGACCCTCGCCAGGCGGCTTCTCTATCAGACGCTCGTGCCGGTCGCCGCCCTGTTGCTGCGCTTGGTCTGGCGCTGCGGGCGGGTGGTCAAGGTGCTTGGCGCCGCCCACATCGCTGAGTCCTTGCAGCGCGCGCCCGCCTTCATTCCCGTCTACTGGCATCAACATCAGCTCTTCTGCATCAAGCACCTGGCCGACTTGCGTGGCGCCGGGCTCAAGCTCGGCTTTTTGATCAGCCCCTCGGTGGACGGCGAAATCGGCGCCATGCTGGTGCGGCGCATGGGCGGCGACGTGATCCGTGGCTCCTCCTCGCATACCGGCGCACGGGCCTTGCGCGACTACTACCAGGCCATCATTCGCGACGGCATCTCCCCGGTCATAACCCCGGACGGACCCCGCGGCCCCCCCTGGAAGTTCAAGCCCGGCGCCATCTTGCTGGCACAGCTTTCGCAGCGCCCCATCATTCCCTTGGCCTATGCCGCTTCACATGCATGGAAAATCAAGTGGGACCGTTTCGTCATCCCGATGCCGCTGGCGCGCATCGTCATCGCCGTCGGCGAACCGGTCTATGTCCCGAAAGGCTTGGATGCGGCCGCGCTCGAACGCCATCAACTGGACATGGAACAGCGCTTGCGCGCGTTATTCCTCGAGGCGAAGCAGGCTTTGCACTAAGCGCCGCTAAGGGCCGCCAATACAAGCAGTTAGCTTGTAATCCTTACATATTGTGCGAGAATCCACTTGTATGTTGGAATTTGGGAAGCCGAGGAAGTGTGTGACGCATTCGGTTTTCGCGAACAATCGATGGCAAACTGTTGATCCGCAACCCTAAAACTTTTCCGGGACCCCTCAAGGCGCATGGCGATAGCTCCCCGCGATCCCCGACATCTCGACCTGACGGCCTCCGATATCCTCTCGCCGTCAGCGTGGTCTCGACGTGGTGCACGACCGGCGCTGGGGCTCGACGTGATTTGCACCAAGATCGCGGTCGACTTTCAGACCATGACGGCGAGCACCGCCAATGACTGCATCAGCGCCAATCTGCAACTGCTGCGCGAGGCAACCGCCGCCGATACCGCGTTCCACATCGTCCTCGACGGCGAGTCTGAGCGCTTCGCCGATGTGCAGGTGGCTCGCGGCCTGCTCGCCACCGGCAACGTCGAACAATTGCGGGGCCAATCTCTAGAGGGCTTTCCGTGGATGCGCTCGCGGTTGGCGCCGCTGCGGGTGTCGGAGATCCGTGATACCGACAAGCCGCGCCTCGATCAAAAGGTCGATGCGGCGCGCTGGGGCGAACTCAAGCTGGGCTCGGTGCTGTTGATTGCCTACCCGATCGAGGGTCGTCCGGCCGGCGTGCTCGGGATCGGCGTTGCGCTGCCCTGCGAGAGCTGGGACGTGCAATTGCATCTGCTGATGAAGCTCATCGGCAGCAGCCTCGCGACCGGGCTCGAGCGCATCGAGATCAAGCGCCAGTTGCAGGACCTCGAGGAGCGTAACGAACTCGCCCTCTACAGCGCCAACGATGGTCTGTGGGATTTCGACACGCTCAACAACCGGGTGTATCTGTCGCCGCGTTGGAAGGCGATGCTCGGCTACGATGAGTTGGACGCCGAACAGACCCCCGATTGGCGCACGCTGGTCCACTCCGACGACATGTCGCGCGTGCAGGCGGCGATTCGCGATCATGTCGCCGGCAAGACACCGATTTTCGAGAGCCTGCATCGCATGCGCCATGCCAGCGGCGAATGGCGCTGGGTCATCAGCCGTGCCAAGGCGCGCGTCGATGACAAGGGCCGACTGCTGCGCCTGGTCGGCGTCGAACTCGACATCACCGAGCGCAAGCTGTACGAGGAGGCGCTGTTCCGCGAGAAGGAGAGCGCGCAGATCACGTTGCAAAGCATCGGTGACGGGGTCATCACCACCGATGCCAAGGGCGTCATCGACTATTTGAACCCGGTGGCGGAGTCGCTCTCGGGCTGGCGCCTCGAGGACGGCCAGGGTCGCGCCATCGAGGAGATCTTCCGCGCCTTCCATGAGGAGACCTGCGAGCCGCTCGAGAATCCGCTGGCGGTGGCGATCCGGCGGACGCGCTCGATCAAGTCGGTGCGGCCGATGTTGCTGATCCGCCGCGACGGCAACGAAATCTACGTGGAAAGCACGGCATCGCCGATCCGCGACGGCAGCGGCGCGGTGTCGGGCGGCGTGCTGGTGTTCCACGACGTCAGCGAGGCGCGCGAACTCAACCGGCGCTTGAGCTACCACGCCAGCCACGATGTGCTCACCGGCCTCGTCAACCGGCGGGAGTTCGAGAACCGCATGGAGCGGGCGCTGAAGAGCGCCAAGGCGCAGGAGACTTCGTACGCACTGTGCTGCCTCGATCTGGACCAATTCAAGATCGTCAACGATACCTGCGGTCACAGCGCCGGCGATGCGCTGTTGGGTCAGGTGGGCGCGCTGCTCAAGTCCAAGGTGCGCTGGCGTGACACACTGGCGCGTTTGGGCGGCGATGAGTTCGGGATCCTGCTCGAGAGCTGCACGCTGGATGATGCCATGCGCACCGCGGAATCCTTGCGCGAGGCGGTGCGCAACTTCAAGTTCACCTGGGAGGAGCGGACCTTCCGCCTCGGCGCGAGCATCGGCGTGGTGCCCCTCGCGGCCGAGAATGCCGATGTGGCCTCGGTGCTGTCCGCCGCCGACAGCGCCTGTCAGGCGGCCAAGGAGGCCGGCCGCAACCGGGTGCACAGCTTCGCGGAAAACGACATCGATCTGATGCGCCGTCGGCGTGAGATGCAGTGGGCGGCGCGCATCAACACGGCGCTCGAGGAGGGCCGTTTCGAACTCTTTCGGCAGGCCATCATGCCGCTGCAGGTGCCGGAGACTGGCGTGCATTACGAGCTCTTGCTGCGGATGCGCGACGAGGCGGGCAAGATCGTCCCGCCGGATAATTTCATTGCCGCCGCCGAGCGCTACGGCATCATGCCGCAGATCGACCGGTGGGTGCTCGAGAACGCCTTTCGCTGGCTGGTATCGGAGGCCGACGAGCGTGAGAAGCTCGCCATGTGTTCGATCAATCTGTCGGGTCAGAGTCTGGGGGACGACAAATTCCTGCCGTTCGTCATCGACCAATTCCATCGCAGCGGCCTCGATGCGTCGAAGATCTGCTTCGAGATCACGGAGACGGCGGCGATCGCGAGCTTCTCGCAGGCCAACCGCTTCATCCAAGCGTTGAAGGAGCTCGGCTGCAAGTTCGCGCTCGACGATTTCGGGAGCGGCCTCTCCTCATTCGGGTACTTGAAGCACTTCCCGGTCGATTACCTGAAAATCGACGGCAGTTTCGTCAAAGAGATATTGCATGACCCCATCGACCGAGAAATGGTGCGATCGATCAACGAGATCGGTCACCTGACGGGCAAGCGCACCATCGCCGAATTCGCGGAGAACCTCGACATCATCAACATGTTGCGCAATCTAGGCGTCGACTATGCCCAGGGCTATGGCGTCTCCCAGCCGCAACGGGTGCTAAAGGCTGCTAATATCGCCTAATGGCCACGCCCGCACCCCCGTCCCCCTGTATCAACGTCTGCACGTTGGGCAAGGACGGGATCTGTGTGGGCTGTTGTCGTACAATCGAGGAAATCGCCCGGTGGGGCACGATGAGCGCGCTCGAGCAATGGGCCATCGTGGGCCGGGCTCGGCAACGGACCTCGGG
>Ga0116228_10000670_pt1 | contig 26561 bp, 14 predicted proteins | sample S1TSphfallax_2_FD_89694 | JGI IMG/M metagenome (GOLD analysis project Ga0116228, IMG submission 89694) | Host-associated microbial communities from peat moss isolated from Minnesota, USA - S1T2_Fc - Sphagnum fallax MG | ecosystem: Host-associated > Plants > Peat moss > Unclassified | place... | reverse complement strand
TTATAGGATTAATGTTCCCCAAAAAAAGTTCCCAATGACCCTTAGCCCTTGGATGGGATCAAGAAGGGGGAGAGGGTGGGGGATATACATTTGCAAGCATGCCTATCAACAAGCAACAATTGATAGGGTTTAGCATCAAAGCAACATCAATCTCGAATACCATTAAGGATGAACAATTTACCCAACTTTCACTATGCACCCTATGACTAAATAGGTGTGTATTATGTCTAAATCTATTGTGTTTTTTTTTTTTGTTGTCTCATTGGAAATCCATTGCACAATGAAAGGGAATGTTGTTCAAACTGTAGATAAGGCTAGTGAAACATTAGCATTCTTCCCATTGGCCACGTAGGGATGGTGCATTTGATCCATCTTGGCGATGGGAGGATTAAATCGCCCTCTTGATCACCCATTAGGCCCCACTTGGAATAAAGAAATGTGCTGTAATGGGACAAAACTATGCATATTGGGCTCTTGTTGGGGGATAGATAACATTTTGTTTGGAAAGGGGGGAAAGGTACACATGAAAGCACTAGTGCAAGGAAAATATCACCTTTTCCAAAATATGTCAAATCCTTATGTCTTAGAGTAACATTTTCTTAATATTGTGGCTGGATAATTTATTTTCATTTTGCTAGATTTGAATCCCAAGGTCAAATATCACCCATGTATTATTTGGTGGACTGAATAAACATGTTTTATAAGTTGGATATTAAAAAGAAGGAAAATAAGAGAATAATAATTGAGAGTAAGTAAAAAATTAGATAGACCCCTAGTCCCTAGACCCTTACCTAATATCCATATCCAAATAGGCTTTGTTTATTTGGATCCGGACATGGATTTTATGAACATGACATCCAAGGAACATTATATTAGCTGGATATGAGCAAAAGTGATATCCAACTATATGAAAATTATAATTATCGATCCATGATATCTGAATTTTTCAAATATCCACCCAACACCAAAGGCACTCATTAGGTTTAGTATATGGTTGTTGGTTACTATAGTAGCAGGATGCTTACTATTCAGAGGCTTAAACCATATTTCCTCAGAAGGGGGGTCTTGATTAAATTTACATCTCTCCAAATAATGGATTTCAAAATTAAATTCATTTATGACAACTGCAATTAGCAAGCATGGAAATTACACTATGAAGCACATCTAAAGTGACAAGGCACAATTTAAGAATGTCTAAATAATCAATTTTGAATATGTTTTAGAAGTGCTCCAAGTATGAACAAACTACCAAATTACATGAACTGCAAGAGCTTGAAAGATTTCTAAAAGCTTTTCCTTCATGGATTAAGAAGTTTGAAATCTAAGATGGATAATACTGAAACATGTTTGAAAGTAAAAGTAGGGGAACAACATGTGGATTCCCAATCCCATTAAAAAAAATGAAAGTGCAAGAAGGTTTACAAAATTTTGAAGTGCAAACAAAAGTTGAAAACAAGGGAACATCATTGGTAGCCCAACTCACCTATAAGGAAATTTATAGCAATTGTTCAATGGTCAACAATCCAATTTGCCATGACCTTAATTGATTCCCTCGGAAAACTACAAAATGGGCCAAAAACATTGTAGGTATGTTGTAAGCGGTGTTAGATTGTATTGTGCGACATGTTTGTCTCACCGCAATGAATTTAGTTTCTTGATTTTGTAGGTGCCAAACATGATTAGAACTATGGGTCCTGCACCATTGCAATATGATTGGTATCAAACAAGAGCTTTAGGGGTGGTTTGTGTTTTTGCAAAGGCACTATATGAAAACAATTTGAAAGTGCACATTGCTAAGTAAAATGTATTCCTTGTTTACATCTTTTTCCCTTGTTGTTATTGGGTGATTTTGCAATTACCAAAATGTGGTAATGTTAGTATGTTACAACACACCACATACATTGTCAATTGCAATAAAATCTTCTAAAGACAAGTTGCACGTAGTTTTTGTGTAGGTTTCTATGGGAGCTGAACATCATATGTGCAAACTGGGATATTGAAAACAAATGTTGGTAGTTGGGTGTTGTCAACCTCAAAGACAAATGGCCATGCATGTTGGTGTTATGTTTAGTTGGGAAGGTGAACAATCAATCTTGGGTTAGTAGTGCCTTTTACATCACATTGGTAGGATATGTGTCTTGGACATTTTATGGCCATTATGTTCATTAACTTGGAATGTATGTCTTCAAGTCATTCTAGTAAAGTGTCAATATATATTGTTCAAAACCAAAGTGGAGATCAAACTTGTGAAGGTAGAGACCATTCCTTGAATCCAACTTGAAGTCAACAAAGCAAAATCAAAAGTGAAGCTTGAAGTAGGTTTGTTTATTCAAGCATGCCCTTTGTAAGGTTATGCCATCTAGTTGTGTGAGCTCTATTAGGGTCATGGTTCTAACAATAGGTGATCTAAATCTAATTTGGGTTGTTTTTGGGTCGACTTGATAGCCATATCACCAACCACTCCAACAAGCTATTACAATCTCGAATGTAAGAAACCAAATGCACATGCAAGACTACATTAACTTAAAAACTCGAATAATTGATCTCAAGCGCAAGTTGATTACAATACATGCCGAATTCAAGGACATCCGCCAAATTTTTTGTGAACCTAAACAAGCAAACAATAAAGATGTTGGGATTTCATATTTGGGTACAAAGATTACGGACCCCAATCATCTAACACTAACGATATTATCTTTTGGCACATTTGAGTTGGCAATGTGACCTACTCATCATGGCCGAACAACTAAACAAAAGTTGTCCACTTGCCCAAAGCCTAAACCACCATCACAATAAATATTTATAAACACATTGGTCTTCAAAGATGCAGATCAAAAATTTAGTCCAAAATCGCCAACAACTTTGGATTGGGATGATAAAAAATTGGTGAGATCTAGACCTACTTGTGGATTTCGTTTTGAAGGAGCATGCAAGAATGATCATAGTCACTTGAACAACATTCAAGTGTTGAATGGTTCAATCTTGGACATGCATGCTCAAGCTCAATCCAAAGTTACACTGGACATTTTATTTTGAACTAAGGTGCACAATGAAAAGTTCATTAATACACCAATATGTGAATTTGGTTTTTCAAGTTCACAATTGGACATTATTTGATACAAAATTGTTACAACTAAAATTGGTGCACAACAATTCCATTACTTGTACTCAACCCATTGACACCCAAAAGATCGACTTTTGGAATGGGTGATACTTAGCCACATAGAAAATACTAATCTCAATTTGACACCAAATTCCTTAGTATTGGCGTCACTAATACCCAATTATTCACCCAAGTAGTGGACAAGTAACATGTACTATCCTTAACCATATGTTCATGGGAATTATGCTTATACCTAAATGTTTTTCTTCTTTTAACATACGAAATAGAGGTATACACTTTTGACTTGGTGGCAACATAGATACCCATGTTTGTGTGGACAAACTAAAATGCAAGTTCTTTTGATGCAAAAACTATTGGTTGTCAAACTAGTTCTTTGTGTTTAATTGGTTTATAACTCGTGTTTATTGAGATTCTAATTACCATGGCTTGAAGGATGTAGGTCATGATGCATGGGCTGCTAGATATTAAAGACAATTGTGTGGATTTGATTTGATTGCCAAAAGTGACCATAAATATATAAGTTTGGCAACTATTTGATGTAATATTGAAGGGAGAGGTTAAGGTTGATATTGAACAATGGACAACTAATTGCTCTAATTAACATGGCCTGATAATTTTGGTGTTTTGTTTTGTGTCATAATTCATTGACATGACATTTTGCTATAATCAATTTTTTTGATGTAGACCACTAATAATTATATTCAATGGCAATGGGTTGTTTACATATTTGAAGAATACCCTAGTAGAAATAATTTAATTATCATTCAAATGTGTTTGAAAATGTCCAATCACGTAAGAATTTACCATGGATTTAAAAAAAATATGCTTATAATTCAATTGGTAGGAAAGAATATGCATCAAAGGCCTATAACTTAATGACCCACTACTAAAATTCCAGGTTTTTCAAACTATGCACATTGACTAAAAAAATATTTTTGATTAAATAACATGTATGTTTTGATTGGAGGCCAAAATTCTAAATAACATGGGTATATTTTGACTAATCAATTTGATTATGATGACTAATTTAACCATATGTCAAATAACCACGTAGTCAAATTTGACCCCAAAAAAAACATCTCAATCAAAAAGATTATGTTTCAATTAATAAGGCCAATTACAAAGGGTCAAATAAACAAACGTAATCAAAATAATTATTAATTTAGTAAAAAAAATGAACCCAATTACCTATCAACATATATTTTTTCACCCACCCAACTACATGCATGGTTACCTACTTACATTTCAAATCACCTTCATGTAACCCATTTAACCATAAAGTTTATTTGTTAGGTTTAACCAATTTTAGCCAATCATTTAAGCCAAATTCAACCATTATATTTTATATTAAATTTGACCATTAGATTTAATTAGTTAGATTTAACCATTAAATATACTTTTAAAGTTTAGCCATAATATTTAATCATTAAATAATTTTAGCCACTTAATTTATATTAATTAGCAAATCATTTAATCATTATATAGGTTTAACCATTAGAATTAATCATCGATTAAATGAAAATTGGTCCTAAATTTAACCATTGAATTTAGTCATTAAATAAATTTAGCCATAAATTTTAATCATTGAATTTAGTCATTAAATAAGTTTAGTCGTTAAATTTAACCATTGAATTTAATCATTAACTAGATTTAACCATTAAGTTTTACCATTAATGTTAATCATTCAATATATTATGTCATTAAGTTTAATTATTAAAAAGGTTTAGCCATTATATGTGGCCATTGAATTTTTTTATGATATAGGTTCAACTATTAAGTTTAATCATTGTATTTAGCCATTAAGTTTAGCCATTAATTATAGCCATTGGATTTAATTAATAAATTGGTTTAGCCATTAAGTTTAGCCATTAGATTTAATTGTTAAGTAGGTTTAATCATTAAATTTAGCCATTGCATTTAGTTGTTAAATAAGTTTAGCCATTAAGTTTAACCATTGGATATAGTCATTAAATATGTTTGACTATTAAGTTTAGCCATTGGATTTAGTCATTAAATAGATTTACCCATTAAGTTTAACTATTGGATTTAATCAATAAATGTTTTTAGCCATTAAATTTAACCATTGGATTTAATCATGAAATAGGTTTAACCATTAAGTTTAACCATTGCATTTAATCATTAAATATGTTTAGCCTTTAAGTTTAGCCATTGGATTAATTATTAAATAGGTTTAACCATTAAGTTTAGCCATTGCATTTAATCATTAAATATGTTTAGCCTTTAAATTTAACCATTGAATTTAATCATTAAATAGGTTTAACCATGATATTTATTCATTGAATTTAATCCTTAAATAGGTTTAGCCATTACATTTAGTTATTGTATCTAGTCATTAAATAACTTTAGCAAGTGGATTTAGTCAATAAATAAGTTTTAAAATGAAGTTTAGCCATTGTATTTAGTTGTTTAATAGGTTTAGCCATTAAGTTCAACCATTTGATTTAATCACTAAATAAGTGTAACCATTAGGTTAGGTTTTTAATTTAGTCATTAAATAGGTTTAGTCATTAAATTTAACCATTGAATTTAATCATTAAACAAGTTTAACCATTAAGTTTAGTCATTGAATTTCACCATTAGATTTAGCCAACTACTTTCTTGCACTTTTGTAATATGTGAAATAAAAAACTTAACAAAATTTGACATCTTTTGATGATGTAGTCCATTGGTAAGGACTTGGTTTGATATGATGAAAGTGAAAGGTTTAAAGTTGAAAAAATTAGGCTATAAAAACTCCAACATGTTGGAGTCCTCAACCCAACTTGCAACATCTACCACCGTTGCAAATTTATCTAAAAAAACAATAGATTTCCCATGTTACTTTGCTTCGCATGCAAGTGGTTAAGGTTAATGCGGTCGCACAACAATTTTGAGTCTAAGAGAAGACTTGTCCCTATATTTTGTTGCGCATATAAGGTTTTCCTTTCAACTGTTCACATGTAGTTTGAGGTGGTTGATTGTTCCAAGTTGTGTGCTTGATGGCAAGAGATGTTTTGATATCTATTTACAACCCTAGTTGGGTCATAAACCTTAAATGAAAAAAAATTGCCATCTAAATCAAAGTGAATAAAAATGGGAAAGTGGTTATGTGTTTATGCCCACTTTCCATCTTCAACATGGTCTTAGAAGCATTTGCACAAGGTGGAATGGGTGTCCATGTATTATGTGATTTTGTTGTAAAACAAGTATCCAACAGTTCTCTGTATGCAATGTTTTGTCTTGGCCGCTAGATCCAGCTGCAATTGTAGAACTTGTCAGGTTGTCTTACATTGGGCTAATCTTTTCCTATATGTGTGACAGGCCTTGAACCTTTTTCTACCACACGTTGTGCAGGTGAAGGTGTTCAACCTAATCGGAAGCTAGACAAGCAACCTAGTCATAACAGAATGGTGCCTCCAACTATCCCAACATTTAGAAATAGTGGGAATATTGGTGCAAAATAGCTTGCGAACATGGGTAATGAATATTCTCTTGCAGTGTTGTCTGGATCCCAAAGTAAGGTTGACACATCTAGCACCGAGGAGGACTCTGATCCACCATGGTTGAGCTAGAGGCAAGTTGTCATCGTGTAAGGGGGGATACAATTATATCGTCTACAATAAAAGAGCAATCCAGGCCACATGCCAAGCAGTTGAATAACACAACTCCAACTATGAGTATTCTTCCCGGAGTTCACATCGTGTTTGGAATGTGAGATGTCTTGGGGTTGTAGTTGTTGAAATCCCCTAATAAAGGGGGACACGAAACTTTGTTGCCAAGACCACTTGACTTGTTGTGGGAGGTCGCTAGGGACATACATGTAGATCTTACTGACATGTGAGTTATCTATTTCAATCTACCCCATGTTTTTGTGTAGCTGGGTCGACCAAGGTTGAAAGCTTCATTAGGTATAATAGGTAAGTGCAGCAGCTTGCATTAAACTCCCTACCTTCGGTAACCTTTGGTAGTCATTGTGAGGGCACCCTATTTGTGCATCAAGAAACAAAGCATTGGTTGAGCAAATGTTAATGAGTGCCACAATGCACCCCAAAGAACTTAAACAAGCATGTTAATAAATCACCTAATTCTTGTATGGTATGGGCTAGTAGACCCAGGCTCGAAGCTTATGGGTGAGTGTGCGGGTTGATTAGATTGCTCATGACTTCTACTCCTCCCACCCATGGATGTTAGATGTTCAGTATGATTATTCAACTTGACTATATTTGTAGCCCCCAGTAAATATGAAATAAGCGCAGGGTTTGTGACCCAAGTTGGGTCCTTAGGATATTTTTGCTTGTGTTGAAACTTGAGATTAGTTATAGAGTTATAATATCTTGAAGGATTTGGGTTTCTTTTAGAGGATTTTTCCAAGATTATATTTTTGCATGGTGAAATATCTGAGTTTCCATAATTCTTCTTTTGCATTACGATACTTTTAAATGTAAATGGCAAGGCCACAGGGTGACACACCCCTTGTTAACCCCTTAATGGAAGTTTGATCAAAACAGTCCCAACTGGGACGACCCTGGTCATGCAATCACATAACTGCCCCAAAGTCGTGTAAAATGTTGGAATTTTGAAATTTTGACTCGTTAGAGAGTTGTCAGGAATTTCTTGAAGTTGAATGTTTGAACTTCAGAAGAAAAGAAATTTGGGTGAGAAATGGAAAATGCCCACCAATCAAAGTGCAATTCTACTAATTACCTACAACTTCAGAATGTTCATCCTTTTTGAAAATTTGATCAAGCTATCATCCTTCATTGATGATAAAAATTCTAATGTTGGTTAGACAAAAGGCATCCATCCTGTAAAAAGCCATTGGCAAACTGGGAGCCATAACTAGCACCCAATGCAGGCTCCCAGGCATAATGGACTAAATGTGCTGCTTAGGTAGGTCTTAACATAGTCCAGGTAGATAAGAGAAGGCAGAATCTGCCACTGTGGCCGTTTTTGGAAAAACATCAATGCCTGAAAACGTGCAGAATCGGCAGGTTCAGTCCATTATGTCTGTCATAATGTCCTCTGAAGGCCCTGGTGTCAGGGCAGTACACCCAGACCTCCGGCTCAGCCCTCAATTCCAGGGCCTTCCATGACACCAGGGGCTTCCCGTACACTGGAACCGCCCGTCTTTCAGCAGAGGAAATATTCTGTCTAGTGAGCTGCCCTGCAAGTACAGCTAAGAAATATGTATTACTTGTTTGTGACCATGGATTTTTTCTAGTTTCATTAGGATACGTCCCTCGGGGAACCCTATTGAGTCAAGTGATCAAACCGTGTCAAACTTTACTTAGACAAAGCACCCAAAAGAGGGGGAAAACAAGGAACAAAAGGAAAAGACCCATGTGGAGGCCAGAAAACAAAAATGGTCAACAAGGTGGGCAAGTAAGAGGGGTGAGAAAAAGTCACATAGTTGACCCCACTATCCTAAGAAGCGTGTTAAAAAACGAGAGGGGACGTACACTAGAAAAAACACCTAGCCTAGAAGAACCCTCGCCAGTAATAATGGCTTGTCACATTAAAATAGTTGCAGCATGCACCTGCTGTTGCATCACTAACACCCTCTGTCTATAAAAAGCATGCAAAATCCAAACTGGAAGAGCTCTGGAACCCTTTGCTACCCAAGCTATGTTCGCACAATGATGGACGGCTTGTTGATGTTTGAATAGGTCACCCTTGAGATTTGGAGAAAGTTATTTTTAGCACCAATAAATCCTCATGCCCAATTAGGCAGAAATCTGTGGCATGTGGAGAGTAAGTGCAGCATCTTTATTCGCATCAACCCGTTTTTTTACTGCCCACATTTTTTCAAAAAGAATTTTTAAAAATTGAAATTGAATTATTTTTCAGGGCTTCAATCATCAGAAGTGAGAAAATCGCCCAATTTCTGAGTTTAGTTTTCCTATGTAGCCAAAACTATGGGAGGATAACTAAATATTTTGGTTTTCATATTTGGAACATTTTGTCACTTTTTGCATTTTTTGGAGAAAATTCACCATTTTTGAAATAATTGAAATAATTCACCAATTTTTGTGTGTTTACTGGAAGCAAACAGCAGACCCACTTTTCTCTGCGGACATGTACGGTTGCAGGCTGCGTGCATCATCAAGCAATGACCTAGTGCATCCATTTTGCAAATGCTAAAAACTTTACTAATCATAACAAGGGTTGTGTCACACTGTGGCCTTGCCATTTACATTAAAAAGTATCTTATGCAAAAGAAGAATTAAGAAAACTCAAAGATTTCACCATGCAAAAATTATAATCTTTAAAAAATCCTCTAGAACGAACCAAAATCCTTCAAGATATTATAACTCTATAACTAATCTCAAGTTTCAACACAAGCCAAAATATCTTAATATAAAAATAAACCTATTACATAGGAGGCCAAAATTCCTTAAGCTGCTATACTCTTGAATGAATCTAAGCACAATATCCTTGCCAATGCCAACCAAAATTTCAAGTCTAGGCCTAGCACCTACACATGCGAAAGTTTGAGGTTTGCATGTGCCATGACTTTATGGGAAACTCGAATTATGAACAATGTTTCCCAGTAGGTGTAATCAAGGGAGGAAAAGTTGGACAAATTGATATAATTTATGTAAGAGGATATTTCAGACGAAGTACTCTGGGAAACTCTAACTGGCCTCAATTTTCTCTGCTGACACACCACACACACATCGTGGGCACCAGTCCATCAATGATGGACCGCTTGCCTCCATTTTCTAAACGCCAAATATTTCAGTGATCAGAGGAAGTTCAGTGTTCAGGACGCCCGCATAACTTTATTAAAGACTTCCAATCTTGAACAGCGTGAAGGCACACAACAACCAGAGAAAAAGTCAGCAAAGTATCCACTTACAATAATATATTCCAGAGTAAAGTTCTGAGTAGGTGCTACGGAAAACTTTTAACCAGCCTCAATTGTCTTTGCTGCCATACCGCGTGCACATCCTCGAAGGACGAGTTGCATCCTTTTTCTCATTGTCTTTTCATGACGACCTTCCACATTGTTCATGGGTCTACCCTAAATGCAGGGAATCCCATGGACCAATTCACCCTTGGCTCAGGTTTGCATCTAGATGATCCCTTGCATCCTTTCTTCAAAACCAGAGGTTCTTCACCAGTCTAGCATAAATGGAAGGAATCCAACAAATTACTTCTCCCTTGGCTTAGATTTGCATCAAGGTGCTTGCTCCAAATTTCTATCAAGGTTGGTTCATTTGTTACGCTATTGCCAGCATCACATGCGTTTAGAGGGCTTGATGGCTCAATGCAACAAGAAGAGTATTCATCATCCAATTGCCAAATGTAAGTGCATCTCACATACCATCATGTTTTTATTGTCAACCCTAGTATGTCTAAAACTTTGGTTCCATGTCCTTTAAAACAATAACAATACCATGCATATTGGACCTAGATGCATAATGGCTCAAATTTGCATCAAGGTTGATCTATTATGATTCTCTATTCGGGTGGGTTAACTTGATCCTCTTCTTTGCAACAGTCCTCGCATGCATTTCATTGGGCTAGCAACTAATGTGAAAAGACAACAAGAATTATCAAGGTCATTCAAGTGCTATCTTTTTTGCAATTTCCCAAAACTTGTAAGTATGTGCCTCGCATTCTAACATCTATCATCTTGAACTCAATATGTCTTGTCATGTCAAAACTAAGTTTCTATTTTTATTGAATGGTATGAAGGTTGTAATGAGTGCAATTTGTTTCAAAGTTTAAGTAGTGAATAATTAAAACACGAACGCAACATTCCTAGGTTTCAAATGGGGTTATATTAAAAAGTTTAATCCAACTATTCCAAATAGTTTTGCAAGAATGAAAAGTCATGAATTTCATTCAAAAGCATATTGGATGATTATCAAAAAACTTTGCACGACATTGACAACGTTCATGTTCTTGATTCCAACAATGCAATCACTTTGCAAAGTTGTGAAATGTCAAAAAGGTGTTAAATGACTATTAAGGAGCCTTGCAAGACCTTAATAACATTGATGTTCTTGAAGCAAACAATGCAATCAATTTACAAAGGCGTGGAGATGTCAAAAGGATGTTGAGCGATTATCAAGGAGCCTTGAAGAACCTTCACAAGGCTGATTTTTTTGAACCAAACAATTCATTCACTTTACAAAGCCATGGAGATGTAAAAAAGATGTTGGAGGACCTTGACAAGGCTAATTTTTTTGAACCAAACAATGCATTCACTTTGCCAAGTCATGCAAATGTCAAACATAAGTTAAAGGACTATCAAGGAGCCTTGAAGGACTTTGACAAGGCTAATGTTCTTGAACTCAACAGGGCTTTCACTTTGCGAAGTTGTGGAGCTGTCAAAAAGATGTTGCAGGATAATCAAGGAGCCTTGAAGGACTTTGACAAAACTGATGTTTTTGAACCAAACAATGCATTCACTTTGGGAAGCCGTGGAGCTATCAAAAGGATGTTGAAGGACTATCAAAGAGCTTTGGAGGAGCTTGACAAGGCTAATGTTCTTGAACCAAACAATGCATTCATTTTGCGAAACCGTGGAGCTGTTAAAAGAATGTTGAACGACTACCAAGGAGCTTTGGAAGACCTTCACAAAGCTGATGTTATTGAACCGAACGATGCATTCACTTTGCGAAGTCGTGGAGCTGTCAAAAATATGTTGAAGGACTATCAAGGAGCTTTGGAAGACCATGATAAAGCTAATGTTCTTGAACTGAATGATGCATTCACTTTGCGAAGTCGTGGAGCTGTCAAAAGGATGTTGAACGACTATCAAGGAGCTTTGGAAGACCTTGACAAGGCTGATGTTCTTGAACCGAACGATGCATTCACTTTGCGAATTCGTGGAGCTGTCAAAAATATGTTGAAGGATTATCAAGGAGCTTTGGAAGACCTTGATAAGGCTAATGTTCTTGAATTGAACGATGCATTCACTTTGTGAAGCCGTGGAGCTGTCAAAAGGATGTTGAACGACTATCAAGGAGCTTTGGAGGACCTTGACAAGGCTGATGTTCTTGAACTGAACGATGCATTCACTTTCGGTATTCGTGGAGATGTCAAAAATATGTTGAAGGACTATCAAGGAGCTTTGGAGGATTTTGACAAGGCTGATGTTCTTGAACCGAACAATGCATTCACTTTGGGAAGTCGTGGAGATGTCAAAAGGATGTTGAAGGACTATCAAGGAGCTTTGGAGGACCTTGACAAGGCTGATGTTCTTGAACCGAATGATGCATTCAGTTTGCGAATTCGTGGAACTGTCAAAAATATGTTGAAGGACTATCAAGGAGCTTTGGAGGACCTTGACAAGGCTGATGTTCTTGAACCGAACGATGCATTCACTTTCCGAAATCATGGAACTGTCAAAAGGATGTTGAACGACTATCAAGGAGCTTTGGAAGATCTTCACAAAGCTGATGTTCTTGAACCGAACGATGCATTCACTTTGGGAAACCGTGGAATTGTCAAAAGGATGTTGAATGACTATCAAGAAGCTTTGGAGGATTTTGACAAGGCTGATGTTCTTCAACCAAACGATGCATTCATTTTGGGAAGTCGTGGAGATGTCAAAAGGATGTTGAAGGACTATCAAGGAGCTTTGGAGGACCTTGACAAGGTTGATATTCTTGAATCGAACAATGCACTCACTTTGCAAATTCGTGGATATGTCAAAAACATGTTGAAGGATTATCAAGGAGCTTTGGAGGACCTTAACAAGGCCGATGTTATTGAACTAAATGATGCATTCACTTTGCAAATCCGTGGAGTTGTCAAAAATATGTTGAATGACTATCAAGGAGCTTTGGAGAACCTTAACAAGGCTAATGTTCTTGAACCGAACAATGCATTCACTTTGCGAAATCGTGGAGCTGTCAAAAAGATGTTGAATGACTATCAAGGAGCTTTGGAGGACCTTGATAAGGCTGATCTTTTTGAATCGAATGATGCATTCACTTTCGGAAACCGTGGAGTAGTCAAAAGGATGTTGAAGGACTATCAAGGAGCTTTGGAAGACCTTGACAAAGCTGATGTTTTTGAACCAAACGATGCATTCATTTTACAAAGTCGTGGAGTTGTGAAAAGGATGTTGAAGGACTATCAAGGAGCTCTGGAAGACCTTGACAAGGCTGATGTTTTTGAACCGAACAATGCATTCAATTTGCAAATTCATGGATATGTCAAAAATATGTTGAACAATTCTCAAGGGGCTTTGGAAGACCTTGATAAGGTTGATGTTCTTGAACCGAACGATGCATTCACTTTGCGAAGCCGTGGAGCTGTCAAAAATATGTTAAATGATTATCAAGGAGCTTTGGAGGACCTTAACAAGGCTGATATTCTTGAACCGAACGATGCATTCACTTTGGGAAACCGTGGAGTTGTGAAAAGGATAATGAATGACTATCAAGGAGCTTTGGAGGACTTTGACAAGGCTGATGTTCTTGAACCAAACAATGCATTCACTTTGCAAATTCGTGGAACTGTCAAAAGGATGTTGAAGGACTATCAAGGAGCTTTGGAGGACCTTGATAAGGCTGATGTTCTTGAACCAAATGATGCATTCACTTTGCAAATCCGTGGAGATGTCAAAAATATGTTGAAGGATTATCAAGGAGCTTTGGAGGACCTTGAAAAGGCTAATGTTCTTGAAACAAATGATGCATTCACTTTGCAAATCCGTGGAGCTATCAAAAATATGTTGAAGGACTATCAAGGAGCTTTGGAGGACCTTGACAAGGCTAATGTTCTTGAAACCAACAATGCATTCACTTTGGGAAGCCGTGGGGATGTCAAAAAGATGTTGAAGGATTATCAAGGAGCTTTGGAGGACCTTGACAAGGCTGATGTTCTTGAACCAAACAATGCATTCATTTTACAAAGTCGTGGAGATGTCAAAAGGATGTTGAAGGACTATCAAGGAGCTTTGGAGGACCTTGACAAGGCTGATGTTCTTGAACCAAACGATGTATTCACTTTAATAATTCATGCCTACACAAATTGGAGTTTGAATAACTATCAAATCGCATTGGAGACTATGGAAAAGGTTCAAGTTCTTGAACCAAATAATCATTTGGTATTACAAACTCAAAACTGGTTGAAATGGATGTTGATTGAATACCAACCTATGATAGAGTCCTTGCAATGCAATTCCATATTCGAGTTTTCACATATGATGAATTGATTTTTTGCAAATCTTTGGGGAAAGGATCATTTGGAGAAGTGTACGAATGTTGTTGGGAAGGCATAAAGATTGCGGTTAAAGTTTTAAAATGGAGTGGCTCTCACAATGAAGGTGCAAAAAAATCATTCACTTCAGAAGTGCGCACTTTGGGATTAACTCAACATATCAATTTGGTTCGACTTTTGGGTTATTGTATTCAAGGTTCAAGCCACATGCTGGTGTATGAATACATGTCAAATAAATCTGTTGATCAATGGCTCTCCCATGACAAGCATTTGAACTGGAACAAACGAACATCCATAATTATAGGAATTGCTCAAGGATTGGCATACTTACATCACAAATGTAATCCAGCCATTGTTCATCTTGACATCAAACCAGGAAACATCCTTTTGGATAAGGATTGCACCCCAAAATTAGCTGATTTTGGGTTGGCTAAAATTTTAAATGTCACCAATGAAAATGTGGTATGTGCCTTGTCATTTTATTTCTTTGATTAATTATGTGCATACACATTATATCTACACAAATATTAATTCAAGTTTTGAAATTTTTGTGATTGAAAATAAATTCAAAAAAAATTAAAGTTCTTTATTGGTATTGCATTACCTTTGCTGTGGATTTTATGAATGTCAACATGTATATTCAATGATGCAAAACTTATTGAAATTATTGATTATATGTTGTTTGGCAGATTCAAATTGAGAATATTGCACTAGCTTCAACTTCCGCACCAGGATCATTCGGATATATGGCACCAGAAATTTTATTAGAATCAAAACAAAGACATGTGTCGCCAAAGTGTGATGTGTATAGCTTTGGAGTATTATTGATTGAACTTCTGAAAGGATCACAATTCACTTTGGACAAGGTTAAAATTCGCAAATTTATCCAATGGCACAAAAGATTCATGTGGAAGAAGATGGATTTCAACAAATTTTCAATGTTATAATCAAAAATTCAATTGTGGGGTTTGACAACGATGAAGCCAAATTAATTTTGCAAATTTCCTTTAAATGCATTGAGGTAGTCTTCATGCCAAATCTTTTATGTTTATCATTCAATTCATGTTAAAGTGAATTTCAAAAACCTAAAATCATCAGTTAATGGAATACTTAAAATAGTTTGAAATTAATAAAATTGAATTACTCAATGAACATGTAAAACTTCTTTAAAATGCTTACAAATGTAAATGGTGCATTCAAAAAACCATATTTCACTTGAAATCCTTTTAGACCAATTTCATGTTTGATATATATAATCAACAAATTTCCTATTTTCAATGTCAATAAAATGATGTTGTTGAATAAATATATAGGTTGCTTTCAACACTTGTTTTTTAAATATATGTTCAAATCTTGTCATTGAATATTGAAACATGAACACATGGTCCCATTTATTGGAACATTTTGTCATAGTTTGATTGTAATGTATAACAATTTAATAATAAACGTCTAATTTTCATGACATTTGTTTTTTTAGGAAGACCCAGAGAAAAGACCAGGAATGCAAGACATTTTGGAAATGTTGGAAGAATTGGATGGAAAGAAAGACATACAATTTACCAAATCAATCCAAGACTGTTTCGACATATTATTAAAAAGATTTTGATTGAATTTCAAGATGACATGATTTGTATATTTATTATATGATTACATTCAACACATATACTAAATGTAATTTGTGTCCATTTTTTTATTATAACCTTTTGTAAATGTGGAAAGGTGTTCAAATAAGGGGTGTATTCACAATTGGGGTACCAAAATGAAATGATTTATTTTAAAGGACTATAAAGGACAACTTTGAACTTTTGTTTATCTCATGTTATTGTAGTTGGAGTGGATTGTTGTATGTTAATAGGTAAATGATGTCTTGTTGACATTATGGTCTAGCAGATGAAGGATTGAGGGGCTTAAAGGACTTGTGGGCTAGGGGACATCTTTCCAAAACTTTGTAAAATTGTCCTTGTCCTAAGGGCCCATGACTGAAGGCCTCATGACATGTCATAAGGCAGAGGGTCCAAGGATTTCGTGTTTTAAACCATGAGGGCTTAGAGACCCAAGGGCCTAAAGACTTGAAAGCTTGGAGACATCTGAGCACATGTCACAAGACCAAGGGATATAAGACATTTAGACATGAATGTGAAAGACATGAAGCATGAGATATAGGGAACGATGACAATGCCATGGTTGAGATGGGAAAAAAAACAAAAGAAAAAAGTCACTTTGGCATCTCAAGCCAAATGTCCTAAGCATAAAACCAAAATTCCTAAGCACTAGTCCAAGTGGTATTACCAAAAAAAGATGGCATTGTTCTAAGGGTTAGAATAGAATTATCCGTAAAATGATCTTTCTTCTTGGCCTTTCTTTCATCCCTTAACCCTTCTTTCAAACCCCTAAACAATGTTATCCATAAAATAACGACTTTTTTAAAAATGTGGGTAATAATATCAATAAATGTCATGGTTAGATGAGAATAATTATGGCAATAATACATGTAGGCATAGTGAAAATGTAGTAGTAGTGGAGGCATTCAGAAAAATGCAAAGATTAGGGACAAAACTGGGTTTTGCACCAAAATGAGTGCAAAAACCAGTTTCACTCCTATTATTTTGGTTTGTAAAACTTTCAACCCCTTGTTACTGATTTCATCTCCCATAGGGCCCAAATTAGTTGAACTCGACTTCTAACCACGGGATTTGACCTTAAATTAGAAATTTTATTTAGACTTTTGGTTTAAGTTCAGAATTATTTTTGGTATCTTTGCTTTAAGTTATATACATTCTTGGATCTTAGCCTACGGTTGGCCACATATGCCTAGTCCTACAATGAAGTCTCATATTTGTCTTTTTTTATTCCATACATGGGAGGCTGAGAAAGGAAACTGGAAGCCTGGACCCAATACAACACTCCCAATTACCCAATCTTTGGCCAATGTGAGAGGTCTATGAAGTGAAGTCAAGAGGGGGCATGCAAACTGATATCAATCTTTGATGCAACCTTCAAACCCCACCCGAAAAATTAATACTCAATCCAAACCCCAACATCCCTTGACAAGTAATATGATGATGATGATTAGCATTTCAATGCAATCTCCACTACAGAGTACTACCCTACTAATAGGCGAGACCCTAAATACCCACCCTCCCCATTGAACATTGTCTGGTGCCTTTTCTGGGCTTAACGGTCTAGCATCGTGGAGAACCGTAAGGTTTTGTTGCAGGGTTTCACTTTTTGACTATACAAGTTATTCAAATAAAAAAGAAATTGTTATTTTTTTGAACATCTGAAATCTATACCAATGGCCTATAACATGTCTATACCTGGAAGGGCTCAGATTTCAAATCGTCTGAGCTGTGCTACTTTAAAACATAAAAGCATTCTTAATTTTAAAAAACATTGCTAAGTTCTTTTGCAAAATTTTAAAACATGTAAAACCGAATTGCATGGTTTTTATTTCCAAAAATGTTTTCTGGCCCATCTAAGATCCATCCAAATCACACTAACATAATATGTTAAAATGAGCTCTGGGAAAGTCATTACTAGAGTTTTTAAAAAAGAATCTTCATTTAGGGTAAGCAGGCCGGTCATAGTACACTCTGCCTCTCAAAAGAAGTCAAATCTCAATGAAAGACTCTTCTGTTTTTGGTGTCTAAATAGAAGTCGCAGCTCTCCTCTTGTTGCATCTAACGCACTAAAAATCATCAAAAGGGGTTTTTTAATGAGAAAGTTATGGTCCTACAAAAGCAGGGGGTTCAAAAAGGCAAAAAGAAAATTTTCATAACATTTCCAAACCTATAACCAAACAGTCAAACATTTCGTGTAGGTTGCTCCATTGCCTTTGGAGTTCAGAGATGATTTTTAGAGTTTAAGATTGTGCTCCCATATCACTTTAGATCACTCAAGTCGAACGAGAGATGAGGAAGTTATGAGCTTTTGAAAGAAGAGGGGTCTAAAAGAAGAAAGCTCATTTTATAACTTGGAAAAGTTTCAAACGTCTTATAATTCTTCTTGTTATTTTTGAATTACTCCTTTGCTATTACAAACACAAAGAAGTTTTGTAGAGCTGACGGTCGTGCTCATATATCGCTTTCAATAGCTCAAATGGATAAGAGATGAAAAAAATATCTCTAGATGTTCAGTTACTGACCAGTGTTTGGTGATGAGCATGTTTACCCCATAAGAGATCTCATTAAAAATTATTACGTTTATATTGAACTTCACTATTTATTATGGAAATTCTCAGAATTAAAAAGTTAGATTTTTTTAAAGAATTAAATTGATTATTGAGCACACAAGTGCTGAATCAACCAATGTCCGTTCTTGGTATGGGCATTGGTGTCTTCTTGAATGTTTTTCACAATGGTACATTGGCCATTTTGACACTCATTATGTTCCTTAGAAATGTTCAAATTTTAGACATTCTAATTATTTGAAGACCAAGTTTCATGAAGGAAAGTCTAAAATCTTCAAAAACATTTTACTTTTAAAATGAGAATATAAAAAATAATAAGTTATAATAACAATGTGTGTCAAATTGACTATGGTAGGTACTACAATATTTTCAATTCCAAATGGAAAAAAAATGACAAACATACCCTAAAATCTTTTCTCTATAATTCATAAATGTGTAACCAATAGGCATGAAGCCAATGACACCCTTCTAGCAAAAAAAAATTTAATGCAATTTGGCAAACTTTCAAAATCCAAATTTAGTAGAATATTCTCCATTTATCAAAATTGATAAACCCTTTTGACACTGGTGTGGGCGAAATTTCGTTTTCTTCAATTTAAAATTTTGGAAAAACTTAGATTTTTTGGTTTTTCTAGTGTAATGTCGACCTATTCTTGCTGATTGGGGGGGTCACAAAAAATTTGACATGAAAAATTTCAAAAAAACACATTACTTGACACTTATATCAAAAATCTCAAAAAAATCCCCAAAAAACCCTTTTTGAAGGTGGCAGTTCATTTGCAAATGTTACATCCGTGCAAAATTTTGCACAAAAAATAATTACAAGATTTAGATTTAAATTATTATTTTTTCAATTATCTGCTGTAAAGATGTTAGCAGCAAACACCCAAGGGTGATTTAGGAGTAAATGGCAACCTCTTAATATAATGTGTTAGGAAAAATTAAAAATTATTAAAATGTAGTTATCTATAGTAGCAAGTTGCATAAAAATTAGATACTCTGAAGATGGCAACTAGATTCTTGTGATAGAATATTTTATTTAAAAACTTTATTGACAATGACACAAATTTGGCACCCAACAAAAAAATATGAATATTGAGAACTCCCATCACCAGTGGGTAGGTAGCTATTGCCTATGGCTAATTTAGATAGAAACTTGTTAATGAAGGAGCTTGGTGATGAGATTATATGTAGAGAGAAAGAAAAATAATATTAATATTAAGTTAAAGTTAGCAATTTAAGAAATGTTACTTAGTGCATGAGTGACTTGTGACCCAAAAATAGTAAAAAATAAATAAATTGAACGAACAAGAACAAGTTGAAAATGAATTAAAAACTATAGAGTTCCCTCTTATAGGCTTTGGCTCGCTAATGCAAACACCTTCAGCTTGTTCTTGGATCAACATTGTGACAAGGAGCTGACAAAAACTATGGAAAAAAATCACCAATTGACAAGTTCAACAATTCCAGTTGCCACAACATTTGCTTACACACCTCTAGATGAGCCACAACAAAATCCCTTATATATTATTAAACTACTACTAAAATCATGAGGTTTATACATTTAAAACATTTTTTAAAAAAAATAAAAGGGGCAACTCTTCCTCCCTATAAAAAAAAACATTTTGGAAGAAATCAAAATTTCTCCCCAAAAAAAAAAGATGGAGGGAAAAAATACTGATAAATTTGTTAAAAGTAAAATAATAAAGGACAACTTTTGTTCCTTTTACACAAGAAAACAAATCATAAAAATATGACCTATTGATGAATTTAATCTACTCAAATATTAAATCCCTTTGTCTTCTTGCACCTCTATTTGCAATTTTTAGTCTTGTGGTCAAAGCTACACTAACTTGTGTGTACCTAACATTTCTACAAGTTCCATGATAGATTTTATTAGAATATTTGCCAAGTATAATACCATGTTGTGAGTGAAAAAACACCTTGTATTTTGGAAGCAAAAACTCCCCCTCGACTTGTATGCCTCATCCTTTAAATGATTTCACTACACATTATATATAATTAATACAATTGATTACATTTTCATTTTAGATGAAATGTATTTAAACTTATATCAAAAAAATAAAATACTTATTGGAAAAGAACCACATGATGTAACTAAAATTTGAATCATACATCAATGTGTGGAAGATTTGAATAATTCTCAATGATCCCCATAGTTGTGAAAGGGGTTATCCTAGTTTTTCCTAAGCCTTATTAGATTTGTGAAGGTTTTCCACTTCATCGACACATTTTGGGAAAAGTTGAACAATAAAAATTTTAAATGTATTTGTTAAATTGGAAGTAATATTCTCAGTTCAACGATTGTTCGTTCAACATCACCATCAACTTGATTTCCTCAATTATTGTGCATGTACTTGTTTCATTTATTGTTGAAAAAGTTGCAACAAAAAGTATACAAAAAATCATCACAAGTGATTATAATTTCAAATGAATATACATGTTCGATTATTTTACTTGCAAAAATTTTGTGCCGATCTCCATCCAAACATTTTTAATTAGAGAAGATTTTTTCAATTTGGATCTTTCAACATAATCACCATATTGAAAAAGCCATAAACCTTCATCACCATATTTCGTTGCTTCCTTTTCAAGAATAGCCTTATAACAAATGATTGCCACAACACCATCATCATCCATTAGAAGCATAAGACCAAAAAGTTCTACATTTTTACTAAGTTTTTCATCTTGGTCAAACCCTTTTCTGACATGTTTATAATCCAACATTTTTAAAACTTTTATTAACTACTTTTTTTTTTACCTTTCCAACATTTTTTTTCGAAACATTCCTAGAAAAAATCCACAAGTTGAGAAGGTGGCAACCAAGGTTTTTTTTCCAAAATCCTTTGGTCACTATACTAGTTAGGATCCTAGGGATTAGTTCACACTAGATGGTAATTGTCTTTGATGGACATTAAGTTAATTTTAGAATCATGCCTAGTTATAGAGATTTCAAGTACTGCACTATTTAAATCTAGTGAAATTTTCAAAAAGTTTCCAATAAATCCTTTGTTGAAATCACATGCTCATTTATTTGGTCGCCACTTGGCGAAATTCCACCCCAAAAAAATCACTATCTAACCTTCTTGCGACTGTGTGAAATAATTTTGCACCAAACAAACCAAAAATAAAAACTTTGAACACAAGTATAATGTTTTTTTCTAGGCAGAAAATTATTGGAGTGTTTTAATTTCGAAATTCAATTTTCAATTTTTTTATTTATTAAATAACAGTGTTTTTATTTCAATTTTATGAAGTAGCATCAAATGTGAGCATCGAAGAGGGATTTAACAATAAGTAATGACTTCTTGTAAAGGTTATTATAAAAAATAATTGCCATAAAATTGGTTATCTATAGCAATCAACAATATAAATGGCAAGACGTTAAACACTCCAATTGAACTATATTATGTGCCTTTCTTGGGCATAGCAACCTTGTGCAAACCATGTGATTCTACCACAGGGTTCAATTGGATTGTTACAAAACCCAAAAAAAATTGTTAGTCAATGCCAAAATCTTTGTTGCCAACTTTGGGAGGTGAGTTTTGAGACATTTGCTACATAAACCCAACTTTATTACATTTTTGGTGATTTTTTTTTTTGGAAGGTGAAAAGAATTCTGACAAAATATTCCTTCCCTTTTAAAAATATTCTTTGCAACAATGAAAAAATTCACAACAAAAAAATTGTTGTTTAGTAAACATCATGTAATTGTTGGTCCATTAGTATTAAAAATAAATAAAAACTTTGGCTATAGTTTAGGAAGCTAACTACTACTGTAATGGTATAATAAATTGGAGCCTCCTAATGTGAAATTTGTCATGAAAAGGGACTCACCTCAATTTAACATGAAATGCATCTTTGTTATATTGTGATCCCTTGCATGAATCATTGAGAAGTTAGCCACTTCCTACATTGAATTGTCATATTTTGCACATTGTAGTAGTAATATTATAATATCGTGACAAACACACTTTATATTATTTTATTAAATGCCAAAGTCTTTAAAAATTATTGTCCAAAAAAAAAATTCTATGAAAAACTGAAGAATCTTTCTAAATATTCTTGGAATATTTTAATTGAACATTATTTGTGTCTTCAATTGAAAACCTCTAATAATTTATGTTTTGTCCCAATTAATCATTTCTTACTTGACAAAAGTTAAACTTCATGATTTAACCCTCATATTAAGTTATTTATATAATTTAAAATAATTATTTTTTACATTTCAAATTGAATAAAAATATTTATATGTGTTTGAACATTGTAAATATGAATCAATTCAGGCATCTTGAATCATCTCACATGAAAAACATTGACAATTCTTCCCCTTTCTTGTTATAGTGTTTTTTTCAACATTTTGTGCATTTGAAATTTTTTTAAAATATATTGTGAATTATAAAATTTGGTAGGATGGTTACACCTCATGATTTCAAAATTGTTGTGTTTGAAAGGCAATTCATTACTTCATTAATAGTTTTTTATTAATTAATAAATTAGTGATTTGGTTAACATAGTCATTTTCAAGTAAGTTCGCAGTAATGACCAACAACATGTGTAACCAATGTTTAATTTCACATGTTTGAAGTGGTAAATTGAACTAATGTTAAAAATTATCAGTTTACTTATATAATGATGCTTAAAATATATTATTGAAATTGCCACGAATACAAAAATTACAAAGGCAAAGGGATTTCCAAGGTTAAAAAAAATCAAAACAAAACATAAAGTATGCGTAAGATTCTACTTTAACTAAAGGTAATGAAATTTTTTTACTTCTATTTATACTTCTTTTAAGATGTATTTCAAAGAAACTTCCATATGCTCATCTTCCAATGAACACTTTTGAAAACATTTTTAGATTCTAAGTAATAGCTCAAGTCAACTAATATAGGTAAATTATAAATAAATTACAATTGAATTATAAGTTATGAATGAAAAATGGATGGTGATGGATGAACTTCATCAATTAAATGAAATTTAATTATTGTGGATAAAAATGGATGTTCATGGATGAAATTCATCCATTTTGATGTTGGTGATGATGTTAATGATGGTGATGCTAGTCAATATTATTGTCCATGACAAGAACACTTGAATAAGTTTTAAGAATTTAATTTTAAAATGAAAAAAACACTATTACAACATTGTAATCAATGTTTCATTAAATATCTTTGTTTGAAAATGTTTTTTTATTGAAAATGTTCTTGAAATTTATTAATATATAATTCTATACAATAATATAACATGACATTTTTTTGGCTCATAACAATTCAAACACTTTGCATCCAAGCTTGATAATCAATGGTTTTTTAAATTTCATTTGCAATAATCAATTATATTTAGCCATGTCAACTTGATTGGCCAACCCATTTATTTTAAAACAAACATTTTAAAACAATCAAGTGGCTAGGTGGTGGTCATTTTATTGCAAACTTACCTTTTCCTTGATTAACATGTTTGGTTAACAACTAATGTAAAGGAGGGGGGGATGTAGTGTGGTTAATATGGATGTTGATTCAAGTTTATGTTTTTTATACAAGTAATAAAGGAGACATATTATAGCATAATTAAATGTAATTGAATTTGTAAGTGTATGATGCAAAATGTTGAATTAAAAGCATGGAGATGGACATGTCATTTTCTTTTACCCTATGTTGAAGATTAGGAGAATGAACTTTTCATTGACACAATTGAATGGTATTAATGATTGGGTTGTACTTATTGGTTGTTTGAGGTATAACTAATTCAATAAATCTATCATGATAATAAAGTTATTCATAAAATGTTTCAAAGTTGGTATGTAAAAGTGCCATATTGGTATGGATTGAGGAAGGTGAGGCAAACAACTAATGAAGGAAAATAACATATTGTCTTCAATTCACATTTGCACAAAAATCAATTTTCTCCAAAGTTTCATCACATGTTTTCCCTTGAAGTGTTCCTTGCCCACTCATGCACATGTTTAGGAAAGTTCGTACAAATAGGAGTAATGTGAGAAATGTGAAATATAAAACCATTGAAAGGAATGACATAATGGAATATGTAGGAAGATGAATTTGAAGGATTATAAAAAGAAATGTATGTAAAATTTTTATAGAAAGAGAAAAAATACAAGAAAGATTTACAACCCATAAGGTACAAAATTTCAAACATAAATTCTAAGATCACAACTCAATTGGCTTTTATCGATTTAGCTTGGTAGTTAGTGAAAATTTTCACAACTTTAGATTGACTAAGGGTTTGGTGCTTGTTCTACCACAAATCTCCACATATAGATAAAATAATGCCTTAAGAATAGAGCAATATCAATAACAAAAGAAAAAAAAATGATGTAAAACAATCAAATTCGATACACAAACTATTACATTACCAAAAGTTAAACTTCTAATCTTTTTTCCTATCTATATTCAAATTTCAAAATGATCAAAAGTATTATTCCTTAAAACAACTATATAAACCTTCTTGAATACTTACTGAAAAAAAACACTTGTCTTTTCAAGGGCTATTGATGGGATTCAATATTGGTAGTCTTGTTCATGAAGATGGTTAGTACCTCCATGCCCATTCATGAGTGAATATTCCAAAGGTCATTGTCCTACAATTAATATTATGCCAAGTCAAGCTTCTCAAAAATTATCAATTTGGTAGACTATTGAAAGCATAAATTTGAAAAAAATTAAAGTTTGGTTTGGCCTTTAATATGAGCTTGTGAGTGGAATTGGTTGGGAGGGATTTTTAGCGATTTGTGTGCACAATAGTGAGGTTTCAAAGGAAAGATAAATGGACATGGTTCAATTTGTATGTGTGCAGTAATAAAGTTTTGATGGAGAGAAAGGGACATTGTTCTAGAATTTATGTGTGCATAACAATGAGGTTTTGGTGGAGAGAGATATTTCATGTAGTGAGTTGTGTTGTGTATGTCAAGTTCTTTTTAAAAGTTTCTTTTGAGAATGTGTGTAGCATTAAGGGAGAAAGAAGTTTGTTGGAGCTTCTGAAAATTTGTGCTTGTCGCAAAATGGCAAGAAAAAAAGTTGTTAGCAAAAGACAAAGGTGTTGGAGAGGATAAAGTAGAAAATAAGGTTGTTGGATGGGGAGACTTGTAAAAATATGTATGAATGTAATCAAATTGGGCAAGTGCATGTTAAATATGATGTATTCACATGGGAACAATTAAAGGAGGTTATGGGTTTGGTTGAAAAATTAATGTTAGCCAAGTCATTAACTAACAACCATTATTTAATTGGGTGATAGGGAACAATTTAAAAAGATTATGGGTTTGGCACATAAAAATGTGCAATGCATTTTTATTGAAGCGATCTAAATGTTGATCATGTCTCATTAGTAACAATTAGTAACATGTGGATAGGAGAGGGGTCATAAAGATGGATAAGGTTTTGGTTTAGGTCAATGCATATATGGTTGGTATGTAACTGACCCTTGATTGTGGTAGACTATGGACAATGTCATTCCCTTGTATTGATATATGGAATTTAATTTGAAAAAAATGAATCTAATGTATTTAGTTGTATATGTTGGAAACAATGAATGTGCTTGTCATGATAATGGTGGTGTGAAGATAAAATGTTTAAAAGTCCTAAAGGGGTGAAGGGATGCAAGCTTGCATGTGGAAATGTATGTAGGGTGTTATTTATTAGGATGTAGGATGCTACACAAAAGGCATTAGTTCATTTCAAATAATGTTTTAGTGGTCAAGAAAATAAGATAAAATTTTGAGGTTTCAAGAATAACAAGAAACACTAAAGCCAAGAAATGTGGATGCGTCTTCTTCTATGGTGAAATCATTTACATACCATAATATAGGAGTAATTTCAACACAAATTAATTAATCATTTAATTTTGAAATTTATATTTAAAAATATTTATCATTTTTCTTCACATAAATTTGTTTTCAATTTTTTTTTTGAAAATTTTAGCATTCTAAAAATAATATAATTTGTGCAAAAGCCACTAAGGGACTATGATATATGCTTTGGGATTGGGGACATTGAAAAGGAGTGGGCTAAGAAAATTTGGGAACTG
>Ga0116228_10000669_pt1 | contig 26578 bp, 21 predicted proteins | sample S1TSphfallax_2_FD_89694 | JGI IMG/M metagenome (GOLD analysis project Ga0116228, IMG submission 89694) | Host-associated microbial communities from peat moss isolated from Minnesota, USA - S1T2_Fc - Sphagnum fallax MG | ecosystem: Host-associated > Plants > Peat moss > Unclassified | place... | reverse complement strand
CGTACTTTCCTTCGGCGCCACCAAAAACGGCGCGCTGGCCGCCGAAGCCGTATTGTTCTTCAACCCCACCCTCGCCGAAGGTTTCGAACGCCGCCGCAAGCGCGCCGGCCACCTCTGGTCCAAAATGCGCTTTCTGTCCGCGCAAATCGATGCGTACCTAACCGACGACCTATGGCTCCGCAACGCCGGCCACGCCAACCGCCTCGCAACCCGCCTCGCCGCAGGCCTGACCGCCCTCGGAACGGTACGCCTGGTGCAGAAAGTGCAAGCAAACGAACTCTTCGTTGCCATGCCCCCCAGCCTCATCGCCGCCCTCCGCGACACGGGCGCCTATTTCTACGAGTGGATCGCCGTCCCTGGCATCGACCTCCCCGTAGTCCGCCTCGTCACCGCCCACAGCACAACGCAGGACGAAGTCGATAAATTTCTATCGTTGGCGGCAGCGGCGTCAAGGAAGTTAGCAGCATAGAAAAGAAGCAGTTCTTTTTTGAAAAAAGGAACCAAAAAACTTTTGCTGCGAGCAAATGAAACGGCAGCAAATCAGTCCCCGCCCGCGCTTGCGGGAGAGGAAGGGGCCCGCCGCGAAGCGGTGGGAAGGTGAGGGTGGTCATTTCTCCTTGCACTCCCTACGCCCGCAACCGCGAATTATCCGCATCATACGGCGACTCCGCAACAACAGTCGCGCGGTGCGTTTCCTGTAATATAACTACATCGAAACGACTACCAGCCTGCCCCAAATCCGGCCGTACCATCGCAAGCGCCACTGAATTCCCAACCCGCCAGCCATACCCTCCCGAAGTCGTCCGCCCCATCAACGCCCCATCAAGCAAAATCGGCTCCGAACCCCTTGCATCAGCATCCGTCCCACCCTCGACCTCAAGCGTCACGAACCGGTTTGCCGCCGGTTTCGCCCTGAGCGCCGCAAGCACCACTTCCAGCACCGGCCCGTTACGCGTTACGCGTAAGGGCGAGTCAGTCATGAGGCTCGCCCGATGACAGGCTTATCAACACATCCGCGGCGATCGCGCCGTGACCGCGCGCCACTGCATGGTCAGGTTGAGGCCAATATTACCGGATTGTGTAATGATCGCGACGCCCTTCTCCACCGCGGAGCCACCAAACTGGTCAGGCCAGGACACCACACGATCAAAAAAGTTCAGATAGCCGTAGCAATTCGGCCCGAAGGATCGGTGTCGCCAAGGTCGAAGTCACCGCCCATGCCGGCGGTAAGATTTATGATAACGTCGGTGCCGCTGGCGCGAATGCGGTCCACTACCTCGGCGCAAAGGTTCGGGTCGCGACTGAATTTGCCGGTATCGGGATTTCGCACGTGAATATGCGCCACTGCAGCGCCGGCGTGCGCCGCCTCGATGGCCGTGTCGGCGATCTGCGCGGGCGTCACCGGAATAGCCGGATGCTTGCCCGCGGTGTCGCCCGCGCCGGTGACGGCACAGGTGATAATGACTTCGCTGTTCATTTGGGGAAATCGCCGCTCCGTCGGATGCGCAAAGGTGGCGCCGCCGCGGCGGCCTGGCGTGCCTGCCAGTGCCAATCGCATGACGGAATGCGACAATATAGGCGCCCACCTGAAGCAAAACAAAAGTTTCTTGGTTCTTTCTTTCAAAAAAGAACTGCTTCCTTCCTAGGCTTCCCTATAGAAAATCAGCAAAAACCCAATCACCACAAAGCACCCAGGCCACACCCATGCCGACACCGTAGCAATCCGCCCCGGCAGACGCAGTTCCAGCCACCGCGACCACCCCGCAATAATCGCCGCCAGCGCCAAAGGCGTATGCGTCCATTCGATGAGCAGCTGATCCTTCACGTTGGCAATGGCGTGACTATGCGTGAGTAGCAAAGCGCCACCGCCGGCGCAGATCAGCGGAAACACATAAGCCGCCCACGGCGCGCGGATGCGGCCGGTGCGCACACCCCACTCGAACAGGCCGAACATGATCGGCAGCATGGCGAACACGCGGTGCTGCACCACCTCCACGTCGCGTAACGATTCGACCAACCCGATATCGCCGAGTGGCCATACTTCGGGGTCGGAGCGCAGCAGCAGAAAGGCCGCCAGGCCGAGAAATATCAGCGGCCAATGCCGCGCCCATCGCGCGCCGGCCTGGTTCAGCAGGGCAAAGATGCCGATGGCGAGCACGAACAACCCCGACCAATGGTGGTTATATTCCGACCACGCAATGTCGTCGGCGTTGCGCGGCGGCAGTTCGCCCGAGCCTTCCACGAACGCCGCGCGGGGCGTTTGCGCGCGTGCGGCGGCTTCGCGGTCGAGCTGCGCCTGCAGCGCGGGAATGCCGAGCCGGTCATGGTCGGGCGACACCAGGCGCGGCCATCGCGGGGTGAAATCGCGCGCCACCACCTCATGCCAGGTCGCGCGGTCCTGGGTGAGGTCGATGCCGGGGGGAACGGACGTGAGCGACGCGGCGGTGAAGAATACGGTGAAGCCGATGCCGATTTCTATTTCGGCAAAGCGGCGCAAGCGGAGCACTGGTGCCGCCGGGTCGCGGCGCAAATGTTCGGTGACCAGGAAATTACCCAGGCCCAGGCAAAGCAGCAGCGCGAACATGGCCACCTTGGCACCGACCATGACGCCATAGGCGGTGCCGTAAAACGCCTGCCAACTGCCGATGTAAAACACACTCATGGTGAGGCCGCTGACCAAAATGCACCCGACGCCGGCGATGGACATGCGGGAAAAACGGCCGCCGATATCGCGCAGGGCCGAGCCACTGGTGAGCCGGCCCAGTGCCATGACAAAGCACGGAATGCCGCCAATCCAGATCGCCGCGCCGAGCTGGTGCAGGAATTCCACACCAAGGAGCAAGGCGTTATGGTCGAGCCGGGCGCGTGCGTGGGTGGTGAACGTGGCGGCGACCAGCTCCGCGGCGCACACGGTCAGCAGCGGCACCACCCCGGCGCTGCGCAGCAACAGTCCGCACAACGCCGCCGCCGCCGCCATTTTGGCAAAGCCGGCGACGGCAAAATTGGCGTCGAGCATATCCGTCGCCGGCATGTCCAGCGTGCTGGTGAGCACCGCGGTCTGCATCCCGACATTCACCGCCTCTACCAGCACCAGGCACGCGGCGCTGATGGCGGCAATGCGCGTGGTGCGGCGCAGGACGTCCGGGCCAAGCGCGAGCGCAAGAGGGCGCGCTGCGAACAGGAGAAAAAACGTGCCGCCTAGGGCCATGGACTGGGTGACTATGACCAGGCCGTGCAACAGGATGCCCAGGTAGCCGACGAGATCTACCAGGAGACTCATCGGAAGGAAGCAGTTCTTTGTTGAAAGAAAGAACCAAAAAACCTTTGATTCACTAGGGCTTGTCCACGGTGAAGGGGACGTCGCCTCGGGTGATGTGGCCGTCCAGGGCTAGCACCTGCCAGCGCAGAACGTAATTGCCGGGCGCTACAGCGGCGGCGGACAGCATCATGTCCTCTCCGGCGCCGGGGGAAACGGGCAGGCGCTGGACGATCTGGTCAGGCGCGGTGAGCGTCAGCTTGGAGCGATCGGTGTCGATGCGGCTATTGTAACGAAGTGAAATGGCGAGCGGGCCAGGTTTGATGTGGGCGTTGGGCGCCGGGGTGCTGTCCACCAGAATTGCATGCGCCAGGGCGGGGCGGACGGCGACGGTCATGAGCACGGCAAGGCAAAGGGCGGGGCGCATTGTGTGGCGTTCCTGTAGGGCGGGACGGTGATGAAGGACAAGGGCCGGGCGGCTTGCTCGCTTGTTACACGCTGCAACCAGACGCGTCGTGGTTCTGTTACATGCGCGTGCGATCAGGCGCGGGAAGGAGATCCTCGCCATGAAACGCACCCTGTCTCTCGTAGTCCTGGCCGCTTTGGCGCTGTCGGCCGGCGCCTGTGCGTGCCGCCCCGGCGTTGTTGGCCCATACGGCGCCCGCCCGCCCCGCTGCTGGGTGTGGTAATCGCTGGCGTGGAAAGCCGGGCCGCCGGAAGTTACCGCAATGGCTCCATAAACGCAGGAAAAGTTCCTCGCGCGGCGTGGCTAACCGCGCGGTTCGGTCCAATTTATGTGTCTGGCCGCCGATCACTTGACCCGCGGCACGTGTGACCTGTTGTACACTCTTCTATAGCCGGCCGGGCTGAATGCCGCGCCGCAATATAAGGGGTTGCCGCAATGGATGTTCGGGTGGAGAGCGCCGAGTCTGGTTTGGTGCATGAGGCATCACCGCCTGAGTCATCGCCACCCGCGGCGATGCAAGCGGTCACGCTGGACGACAAATACACGCGGTTCGATGGGCGCGTGTATCTCACCGGCATCCAGGCGCTGGTGCGGCTGCCATTGTTGCAGAAGCGGCGCGATCGTGCGGCGGGGCTGAACACCGCGGGGTTCATTTCGGGCTATCGCGGGTCGCCCCTGGGCGGCTACGACCTCGCACTCTGGAGCGCCAAACGGCATCTGGACTCGCACGATATTGTCTTCCGTCCCGGCATTAACGAGGACATGGCGGCCACCGCCGTGTGGGGCAGCCAGCAAGTCGGGCTGCTGCCCGGCGCCAAATATGATGGCGTGTTCGGCCTGTGGTACGGCAAGGGGCCGGGGGTTGATCGGTCCGGTGACGTTCTGAAACATGCGTCCTACCAGGGCACGCCGAAGCATGGCGGCGCGATCGCGCTGTGCGGCGACGATCACGGAGCGCGATCCTCAACCCTGGCGCATCAGAGCGACATCGCGCTGATCCACTTCGGCATGCCGGTGCTGAACCCGGCGACCGTCGAGGAACTGGTCTCGTTCGGGCTCGCGGCGTGGGCGATGAGCCGGTATTCGGGCGCCTGGATCGGCATGAAGGCGCTCACCGATACGGTGGAAGGCGGCGCCACCATTCCCGCCGATATGGACGCGCTGAATTTTGTCATTCCGGATGATTTCCGGATCCCGCCCGAAGGCCTCAATCTGCGCGCCGGCCAGGGGTCGGCGCTGGAAGTGGAACAGCGTCATTACGAGCAGCGGCTGGAAGCCGCGCAAGCCTGGGTGCGCGCCAATAATCTGGACGGCGTGGCCTGGGGCGGCGCGCGGCGCAACCGCTTCGGGATCGTTTCGACAGGCAAAGCCTATCTCGACGTGGTCGAAGCGCTGCGCGGTTTGGGACTGGACGAAGCGCGCACCGCGGCGCTCGGCATCGCGGTGTACAAGGTGGGCATGGTGTGGCCGCTGGAACCGCAACGTTTGCGCGCCTTCGCGGAAACCTGCGACGAGATTTTCGTGGTCGAGGAAAAGCGGCCGATCATCGAGGACGAAATTTCCACCATTCTGTATAATCTGCCGGCGCAGTCACGGCCGATGCTGACCGGCAAGCTCGACGAGAATGGCGCGCCGCTGCTCAAGGCGGTGGGCGAGCTCGATCCGGATCTCATGCTGCATATACTGGCGGGACGGTTGCGCACGCGGATTGACGATGCTGACTTGCAGGCGCGGATCGCGGCGAACAAGCCGCTGGAAACCGGCATTCCGACCATCAGTTTCGGGGTGAAGGAATTGCTGCGGCCGCCGAGTTTCTGCGCCGGCTGCCCGCACAACACCTCCACCGTCGTGCCGGACGGATCGATCGCGGCGGCCGGCATTGGCTGCCATATCATGGCGGCGGCGCTGCCGGAGCGGCGCACCATGCCGGCGACCCACATGGGCGGCGAAGGGGCGACGTGGATCGGCCAGGCGCCGTTCACCACAACGCCGCACATCTTTCAGAATCTGGGCGACGGCACGTATTTTCATTCCGGCTTGCTGGCCATCCGCGCCGCCGTCGCGGCGAACGTGAACATTACATACAAAATCCTGCTCAATGGTGCGATTGCCATGACAGGCGGGCAGACGATCGAGGGTGAGGAATTCGCCGGCCAGATCACCGGCCCCCACGTCGCCCGGCAGTTGGCCGCCGAAGGTGTGAAACGCATAGCGCTGGTCAGCGACGATCCGAAACGGCACAACAAGGCCGACTACCCGGATACGGTAACATTTCATCCGCGCGAAATGCTGGACGGCGTGCAGAAGGAATTGCGCGCGTTCAAGGGCGTGTCGGCGATCATTTACGAACAGAGCTGCGCCACCGAACGGCGGCGGCTGCGCAAGCGCGGCAAATTGCCCGATACGAACGAGCGGCTGTACATCCACGCCGAAGTGTGTGAAGGCTGCGGTGATTGCGGCGTGCAAAGCAACTGTATTGCGGTGGAGCCGGAGGAGACGGTGCTGGGCCGCAAGCGGCGGATCAATCAGTCCGTCTGCAATACGGATTTTTCCTGCGCCAAGGGACTTTGCCCGAGTTTCGTCACCATCATCGGCGGCAAGCCGCGCGCCCGGGCGGAGGATGACAGCGAGGAGGCGGGGATTATCGCCACTCTGCCGGAACCGGCGCTGCCGCGCATCGGGGAGGTGTATAATATCCTGCTGGCCGGCATTGGCGGCAACGGCGTGGTAACGGTTTCCGCTTTGCTTGGCATGGCCGGCCATTTGGAGGACAAGCGGCTCACCGTGCTGGATAATTCGGGCCTCGCACAGCGCAACGGATCGGTCACCAGCCATTTGCGGCTTGGCGACGGTGCCAATCGTCACAGCCCGCGCATTCCGAACGGCGATGTGGATTTGGTAATCGGCGCCGACCCAATGGTGGTGGCCATTCCCGAGACGCTGGCCAAACTCGGGCATGGCAGAAGTGCGGTGATCCTGAACCGGTTCGTGGCGCCGAACGCCCTGTTCGCGCGCGATGCCGATCTCGATCTGCGGTTCGATCCGATGCTGGAAAAGGTGCGTCCACGCGCCGACGAGGAACGGATCTTTGCGCTGGATGCCACCAAGATCGCCGGCGTCATGCTGGGTAATACAATTGGAACCAATCTGCTGCTGGTGGGCTACGCGTGGCAGCGCGGCCTGATACCGTTGCGGGTGGAAAGCATCATGCGTGCCATCGAATTGAATGGCACGGAAGCGGCCATGAACAAGCGCGCGTTCGGGCTCGGCCGCATCGCCGCGGCGCGGCCCGACCTGGTGGCGGGTTGGCTGCGCGGGCACGAGGCAGCGGCGATTCCCGATACGCTGGGCGATCTTCTGGGCGACCGCATGCCACGCCTGACGGCATGGGGTGGCGCACACTGGGCGAAACGATATCGCGCGCTGGTGGCTCGCGTGGAAGAGGCGGAGGGGAAAATCCTTGGCGCGGACGGGCGCCTGTCCCGCGCCGTCGCCCACGTGGCGGCCAAGCTGATGAGCTACAAGGATGAATACGAAGTCGCGCGGCTGTTCAACGATCCTGGCTTTGCCGCACGCCTGCGGGAGAATTTCGAAGGCGATTTTACCATGCAGTACAACCTGGCGCCGCCACTGTTCTCGCGCCGGGACGCAGCCACCGGCCGGCCAATCAAGCAAAGATTCGGCCCCTGGATGGGCCGCGTCTTCGACGCGCTGGCCCGCCTGCGCGTGCTCCGCGGCACACCTTTCGACGTGTTCGGCTACCACAAGCATCGCAAAATGGAACGGCAACTGGTGCGCGACTACGAAGCGCTGGTGGACCAGGTGCTCGCCCGCCTGACGCCGGATAACGTCCCTGCCGCCGAAGCGGTGCTCCGGGCACACGACAAGGTGCGCGGCTACGACGTCGTCAAGGAAACCAGCGTAAAACGCGTCCGCGAAGCGCTGCCGGGGTTGGTGGCGCAGTTGTAGAAGGAAGGCCAGGGGCTCTGCCCCCTGGACCCAAGCTAAGGACAAGTCCCTATAACCTGTTACTTAAGCGAGGTCAGGGGATAAGGACGGGGGCATCGCGGATGTGGCAACAGACGTGTGGCCCCCCTCCTTGTCCTCTGACTTTCTTTAACAAATGGGGTCTGGGGACTTGTCCCCAGCGAGGTCCAGGGGCAGAGCCCCTGGCCTTGCCTTCTACAGCTACGCCTCCATGGCGGGCGCGATACCGTTCGGTTCGCCGGGGCTCTGGGATTTCAGGTGCCAGAGGCGTTCGTGCGATGCCAGGAGGGGCGCCACGATGGTTTCGCGCCGTTCTGGCCGCGGGGCCACCCGCAGCAGAACCAGTTCGAGCGTCTGCAGCAATTCGGTGGCGACGATGAGTTCGCCTTCGTCGCAGGCGTGGTCGAAGGCTGCTTGTATCTTGTCGCTCAACCGGCGGCTGTAGCGTTCCTGGTCGCCGGTTGCGGATTGGGTGGTGGTGGACATACTGGGTTTACCGCGTGAGTGTTCCGGAGGATTACAATAAGAGACGCTATCATGGCAAAAAAATTGCTGAATCCCAAGCTGAATTATCCCCAACTCGGCCCCGGCTCAACAACGAGGCGTTCGAGCCACTTCAAACTGGGCTAATTTGCCATCCATGACGAAATCGCCAAAGTTCATGGCGAGGTCGTCTGACACGCCATTGTCGAAATAACGCATTCCGATCTCATAGTCTGGCTCTTCGCTGGCCTGATTGCGATCGAAAAACGCCACATGTACACGGCCGGAGGGCAACCCTGACAGCGCCGACCATCGTTCGGTGTGGCCGGCCCGCCATCCTTCAATCGTGACGAATGTATCCTGTGCGCCGTCCGGGCTGGTGCCATCGAACAGCGGCAGCGACAGAAAATGCTTCCCCGCGTGGCCGGCTTGCAGAATCGCCTCGGTGTGGGCGTTTGGCAGCATGGTGCCGGGCGGCAGCGGCACGCGCCGATGATCCGGCGTGGTGAAATCGGCGTAGCCGCGGCCCCCGGAACGATCCAGCACCGCGGTGCCGTCCAGCGCGGCGGTGGTTTCGGTGCCGGTGGTTTGCCGCGTGTGAAAGTTCAGATGCGTGCCATCCTTGGTTTCGAACGTCGCGTAGTCTGAAACCATGGTGACGTCGCGGCCGTCGCGATCGGTCATGTTGATCACCAGGTGCTGTGACGTAGTCCAGCCGGTGCAACCGTCGGTGATGTCGTAGGACATGTTGCCGTTGGCCGCGAGTACGCCCTGGGCGTTGCTTGATTTGAGGGTGAGCGTGTAAACCGCATGGTGCGCCAGGATCATGCCGGAAAATGGCGCGGCGCTGGCCCGCCCGAGGGAAGCCAGCAGAGTGGTTGCAAGCAGGAGACTGGCGAACACGAGAAGGGCCGATCGGCGCATGCGGGGTCCTAGGCGGGGAGGGCGGATCACCCTGGTGAAGCGGGCGGCGCCCCACTTTAGTAAAGCAGGCACGCGGGCGCCACACCCGGGCCGCAACGCCAGGGGCCGCTGCGCTTGGGGCTTTTACTTTGCGGCACTTGAAACCATGTCGACGCCAATCGCGGAACGGGAAACCAGACATGCAGCAGGAACGTCAGCTTGGCCAAACTCAGCTTGGCCAAAGTCAACATGGCCAAAGTCAACATGGCCTATGCGGCGGGCGGGCTGTAACTGAGCAATCGCGCGACATTTGGCTTCAAATTCGTGAAGAAGCCGTTTCCGCCGTCGAACACGACCGGGTGATGAGCGAGATCATTCGCGACACAGTGCTCATTCACGACAATTTCGGCGACGCGCTTGCCCACCGCCTGGCCCGCAAGCTGGCCGACTACGCACTGAGTGTGGAGAGCCTGGAACAGATTTTCTGCGAGGCGTTCGGCGCCGACCCCGGCATTGAAACCTCGGCGTTGGCCGATCTGACGGCGGTGCGCGATCGCGACCCTGCCTGCCCCGACCTGTTGACACCATTTCTCTACTTCAAGGGCTACCAGGCGATCCAGGCCTACCGCTTCTCGCACTGGCTGTGGAAGCGGGGACGCACCCATCTCGCCAAGCATTTGCAAAGCCGGGCGTCCGAGGTGTTCGCCGCCGACATTCACCCGGCGGCTCGGCTTGGCCAGGGAATTATGCTCGACCATGGCACGGCGGTGGTGGTCGGCGAGACGGTGGTGATCGACGACGACGTCTCCATGCTGCAAAGCGTGACCCTGGGCGGCACAGGTAAGCAGTGCGGCGACCGGCATCCCAAGATCCGCCGCGGCGTCCTGATCGGCGCCGGCGCGAAGATCCTGGGCAACATCACGGTCGGCGAAGGGGCCAAGGTGGGCGCCGGCAGCATCGTGCTGGAGGATGTGCTGCCTTTCAGCACGGTGGTCGGAAACCCGGCGCGGCGCGTCGGCACCACGCACACCTACATGCCCGCATTCACCATGGATCAGAGCATGCCGCTCGACTACACTATATGATGCGGTAAAGCCGCACAGGCGGCTTCACTCCCGGTGACGTGGATGCAGTTCACCATTGCGCGCTTGTCCGGCACTGAATTGAGTGGGCTGCGTCCACTCTACTCATGGAGCGGGAGAACCGGCACCAGCATGCGTTCGAGCCGCGGCAGGTCACGCGGCCGGCGCAGCTCGATTTCCACGCCATCCGCATAGGCGGTCACATTGGCGATCGGGGTGAGGCGCGACGTGTCCACCAGGCCGGCCAGCTCCCAGCCCAGCCACATGTGCGGCGCCACGAAGCGTAGCCGGCGGCGCAGCCAGGAATGATCGCACAGCGTGCCGGCCAGGCCGCGGTCGATCCAATCGACGGCGGCAGCGGCCTCGTACAGCGTCATGGCATAGGATTCGTAATGATCAAACGCCGGGATCCACGTGCAGTCGGCCATCCAGGCCTGCAACGGCGACGCGGCGCGAACCCAGGCCGCAAAGGCACCGCGCGCCGCCACGATGTCGAGCCGCAACAGACGCAGGGCCGCTTCATTTGCGATCGCCCACAGCGCCACGGCAATCGTGCCGCTCTCGACGGCAGCCCCTTCCCTGAAGCCGTGCGCGGTACCGGCTGACGCATCGCGCAACGACGTTTGCACGCTGAAGCCGGCCAGCCCATGCGGCGCGCCGGGGTCGCTTATCTCGATCTGCAATGATTGCACATCGCGCGCCTTGTCGAACAGCTTTGGCCACAGCTGCCCCTGCAACAAACTGGCGACCGGGACCGTATCGGTCCTGACGGCCCCAGGTGCGTCGCGCACCGGATGCTTGTGGGTGCGGATCGATGCCACCAGGCCGGTATCCGTCATCGGCAACAGCCATGCCTCGATCACGCCGCGCAGCGCGTGGCGCAAATCCTGCCCCGTATCGGGCAGGATCGCGACATGCGTGAGCACCGCCGGCGCATTCAGCCGCAGCACGGCCTGGCGCCGGACGGGCGTTTCGTCGAGCGGGTCGGCCACGATCGGCATCCAGCCGGAACCTTGTCCCCGCCCTTTGGCAACAATCCGCAACGGTGGCAGCACCAGCGGCGGCGCTTCGGTGCCGGCCTCACGCAGCGTAGGCGTCATCATCGCCTCGCCGGCTGCGGGCACCCGCAGATCGATACGCAAAAGCAGCAGAATTTCGCTGCCCTTGCCGGCCCGGGGTTCGGGAACCGAAAAGCAAGCGGCATCGAAGGCCAGGTCCGCCTCGCGCCGTGCGGCCGCCAGCGGCACCGCGTGCCCGAAGCTGGCAAGCGGCGTTGCGGAGACGATACGGCCATTCTGTGAGGTGTGCGCGGCCAGCCCGACATGACGCGGCACAAAGCCGCCGCCCTGTTCGAATTGTCCGGTCTGATCGATATGAAGTGCGACGCGGGGGTTTTTCAGGCCGCGATCCCGGCACAACACCGGCCAGACAAAGCTCGCATCGGCTCCCGCCTCGGTCGGCCACGCCGCCGGAAAAAAGCGGTGATAGGGATAATCGTCATCGCAACGATGCGGCGCCAGGGGCGGCCGCCTCGGGGCCGCGACCGTACGTGGCGCCAGCGCCAGGCGCCGGTTGCCCGGTGATGCGGCGGCATCGATAAATCCGCGCAGCGCCGCGCGCGCCGGCAGGTGCGCCAACCGGCACCACGCGCCCAGACGGTCTTCGGCGGCCGCACCCGCACCGCGGCGGGCTGCGTCGGCCACAGCAATGAAACGCGCAATCGGGTCGTTTTCGTCGTCGCTGGCGCGGTGTGGCAGGCGTGCGAATCGCGCCGCGCCCAGCGCGTTGCGCCAAATTTCCGCCTGCGTTGGGCCACGCACCGCGTTCAGGTGTTCAGGATCGCTCACCGCACTGTCCACCTGGCGGCCGAGGTGGAACAGGATGAATTCGAAATCCTGGCTGTCCTGCACGGTGGTGACCAGCGCGCAGGTGCGCCACGCGGCGGAAATGCTCGCGGCCAGGGTCCGCAGCGTACCATCGTCGGTTTGGGCGCAGGCGGAGTCATAGATCGACAGGAATAAGCTGCCGTGCGCGAGCACGGCTTCGCGGGTGGCGATGCTGTCGTTGCGGGATGGCGTAAAGCCGAGGGCGCGATAGGAGTCGAGGAGTGCCGGAATTGGGTCGGCGGGGGGCTGCAGAATATGCAGGCTGGCGGTGGTGAGGGGCATAAGGGAGGAAGTATTTCTTTTTTGAAAAAAAGAAACAAAAATATTATGTTGACCCTGCCGGCGAAGGCAGGCTGACGGCCAAATCCAGGCGCCGTCCCTTAAGTGCCGCCGGGCTCAACACGATCAAAAGTTTTTGGTTCTTCTTTTTAAAAAAGAACTGCTTCCTTACTGTCTTATCTGCCCCGTGCCCCTCACCTGATACCGCGAGCACGTCAGTTGCTCCGGCCCCACCGGACCGCGCGCGTGAATTCGCCCGGTGGCAATGCCGATTTCCGCGCCAAATCCGAATTCGCCGCCATCGCAAAACTGCGTGCTGGTGTTCCACATCGCGACGGCGCTGTCGGTGCGCGCCAGAAAATATTCCGCCACGGCCGCATCCTCGGTCACGATCGCCTCAGTATGCGCGCTACCGTGCCGTTCTATGTGCGCCAGCGCATCGTCGACATCATCCACCAGGGCGATCGAAAGAACGCGATCCAGCCACTCGGTATCGAAATCCTCGCCGGTCGCCGCGGGCAGATCGGGCAGGATGGCGCGGGCGCGCGGATCGGCGCGGAAACCGCAGCCGCCGGCGGCCAGGTCGGCGACCAGAACCGGCAGCAGGGATGGCGCCAGGCTTGCATCGAGCAATAACGTTTCGGTGGCGCCGCAAATGCCCGGGCGGCGCAACTTGGCATTGTGCAGCACCCGTGCCGCCATCGCCGGGTCCGCCGCCACGTGCACGTAGGTGTGGCAAAGCCCGGCAGCGTGCGCCAGCACCGGCACCCGCGCCTCGGCCTGCACGCGCTCGACCAGCGACTTGCCGCCACGCGGAATGATCAGGTCGATCAGCCCCGCCGCGCCCAGCATGGCGGCGACAAAAGCGCGGTCCGACGTAGGCGCGTTCTGCACCGCGTTCACCGGTAGCCCCGCGGCTGCCAAACCGGCGCATACCGCGCTGTTGATCGCGGCGGCGGAATGAAAGCTCTCCCGCCCGCCGCGCAGGATGACGGCGTTGCCGCTCTTGAGGCAGATCCCGGCGGCGTCCGCCCCCACGTTAGGGCGGGATTCGTAAATCATGCCGATCACGCCGATCGGCGCTGGCACCCGCCGGATGCGCAGACCGTTCGGGCGAGTCCATTCCTCGGACCTGCCGGAGAGCGGATCGGGCAATCCGGCAATGTCATCCAGACCGCGCGCCATGGCCTCGATCCGCGCCGGGTTCAACAACAGGCGGTCGCGGAAGGCGTCGGTGCCCTCGAACGAAGCCATGTCGTGGTCATTGGCCTGCTGGATCGCCGCTGCCTGGTCGCGCAGCGCGGCCGCCGCCATCCGCAAGCCCGCGTCGCGGTCAGCCGACGGCAGGCAGGCGAGGCGGCGCGCGGCACCACGCGCTGCATATGCCGCATCACGGAGGGCAAGTTCGGCTGTCTGGAGCGTATCTTGGGGCAAATGGTCCATGTTGGGCGATTGAACCTATCAGCGACGGTGAAGGCAAGCCGGCATTTGTGAGATAGTAACCTTCCCGTGAGCGACGGAAGCTGTCATCCTGACTGCGAGGTTGCCGAGCATGGATCAACACGCAGAATCCGCCGTATCGTCGCATCACCCGTTTGGAGGACCCGCGGCGTTTGCGGCGCTGGACCTCGGCACCAACAATTGCCGCCTCCTGGTCGGCGCGCCCGCCCATCATGGCTTTCGCGTATTGGACAGTTTTTCGCGCATCGTCCGCCTCGGCGAGGGGTTGCATCAGAGCGGCCGCCTGTCCGCCGCGGCGATGGACCGTGCGCTCGGCGCGCTGCATGCCTGCGCGGCGCGGCTGCGCCGCCGGCCATTGCGGGCGGTGCGCGCCATCGCAACCGAAGCCTGCCGCCGCGCCGTCAACGGCACCGAATTCCTGGCGCGCGTGCGAATCGAAACCGGCATCGCGTGCGACATTATTACACCGCGCGAGGAAGCCGAGCTGGCGTTGGAAAGCTGCGCCGCGCTGTTGGCCGGGCGCGGCCGGCGCGCCTTGCTGTTCGATATCGGCGGCGGCAGCACCGAACTGGCCTGGGTCAGGCTCGACGCCGGACGCTGGCCGGAGCTGATCGGCTATGACAGCCTGCCCGTCGGCGTGGTCACCCTGGCCGAGCAGTTCGGCCATGAAGGTTTTTCGGCCCAGGGCTATGATAACATGATCGCTGCGGTCGCCGCGCGTCTGGCGCCGTTCGAACGGATCCACTGCATCGGTCACGAAATCCGCATGCATGGCGTGCGTATGCTGGGCACCAGCGGCACCATCACGACACTGGCCGGCGTGGCGCTTGGCCTGGACCGCTATCGCCGGCCGGCGGTGGATGGCCAGGTCATGACTGCCGCTTGCGTCACCCGGGCGCTGGCCGCGGTACGCGGCATGGGCCGCGAAGGCCTGTCGCAACACCCCTGTGTCGGCCCCGAACGCGCATCGTTCGTGCTGCCGGGCTGCGCGATTTTCGAGGCGATCCGCACCATGTGGCCGGTGGCGGAGGTTACGGTCGCGGATCGGGGGCTGCGCGAGGGCATGCTGCTGCGGATGATGCGGGCGCGCGGTGCGGCGCGGTAAGGCCAAGAAGCAGTTCTTTTTTGAAAAAAAGAAAATTACGTTGCGCCTGGCGGCGCTCAAGAAGACGTGGGGTGGGCGCAGTCCACCAATTTTGCGGTCATGCCGCACGTCGTTTGGTGGCCTGCGTCCACCCGGACTGCGGGGCCAATATGGTCGAATTCGCCACCGCAACGGCATTTCCCTTGTAAAAGCCATAGTAAGGCAAAAGCCGGTTTAGGTCTTGCGCCTGAGGTTCGCGAGTAATAAGGTTTTGTTGACCTCGTGCCGTGTCGATCCCGTCTCGGAGAAGCCAGCGATGAAATCTTCGCGTGCGTGCGTCGCGTTAGCCTTCGCGGTCGTTGCCTGCCTGCCGGCGTCATTTGCCCTCGCATGACAAACACTGACGGTCAACGCGCAGGACAACATCTACGGTGCTGGCCGCAAGAAAGCGCCTGGTGGTGGCAACGTTCCAACAGCAATCCTAAGACTTTCGGGAAACCCTGCCTGTGTTGAGGTGAAGAAGGTCACCGGCTCATTGGCCTGCTTCAAGCGAAGCGGCTGCATCACACGCAACGATACCGATTCCATTTATCTGAACGATCCGGATGGTGCCGGCCACGGAGCGCCTCCGTCGTCCTCGAATACAGGCACCGCCGAGGTTTCGGGTATCAAGGCGCCGCACGCCGGTTATTTGGCGGCGCTGTTTACCATGCACAAGCGGCCAACCGGAGCGGCACCTCCAGCACTCGACTTTACCGTGATTGGCACCAACTTTACGGTCCTTTCGCCAGCTCTAGACCAGACATTCTTCGTCGGCGACGGCCATACCGGCGACCTCAGGGGCTACGTGCAGCAATTCAACGTTCCGTCCGGCGCACGGCATCTGTATTTCGGCATCAGCGACGCCTGCAACGACAATGGCCCCCCAGTTGCTACTACGACAATGCTGGCTTTTACACCGTGCATGTGCGCGTGTTGAAAGAAGCCTGCCCAGGCTCCTAGCCGGGATAAGACGTGGACTTTTTCAAACCTAGGAAATTGGCGATCTCTGTCTGAGACAAGCTTTTGAATCGGCCGAACTCTGTACGAACAAGAGTTTTTTGTTTCTTTTTTTCAAAAAAGAAATACTTCCTTCCTTGAACTAAATTACCAAATTCCCCGGCCTCCGCCCCGCGAGCACGGCGTCGATTCCGTCCAGCGCGAGGTGCCCCATCGCGTCGCGCGTTTCCGTCGTGGCGCTTGCGATGTGCGGCATCAAAACGACCTGCTCGAGGCCGAGATAGCCGGCGGGAACGTGCGGTTCATTCGGAAATACATCAAGGCCGGCCGCGGCGATGTGGCCGCTGGTCAGCGCGGCGATGAGGGCGTCGTCGTCCAGCAAGGCGCCGCGCGCCGTGTTGACGACCACGGCGCCGGCCGGCAGCCGCGCCAGCCGCGCGGCATTTAGCCAATGTCGGGTCTCGGCGACCGATGGCGCCAGAAGTGCCAGGAACTGGCTGGCGGCCAGAAACGAGGCGTCGTCGTCATGGTAGATCGCGCCTTGCTCCAGGGCGGGGGCCAGGCGGTGGCGGTTTCGGTAATGGATGGTCATGGCAAAGCCGCGCGCCATGCCGGCCAGCACCTGGCCGATCCGGCCCATGCCGAAGATGCCCAGATGCTTGCCACTGACCTCGGTGCCTATAAATGAAGCGGGCGACCTACCCTGCCAATGGCCGGCACGTAGCAGGCGCTCTGCCTCGCCGGCGCGCCGGGCCGCGGCGAGCAGAAGCAACATAGTGAACTCCGCGGTTGCGGTGGACAGCACGCCGGGCGTATTGACCACCGCCAGCCCGCGCGCATGGGCGGCGCGTAAATCTATGTGATCCGTTCCGACACTGAACGTGCCGAGCACCCGCACCGACTGCGGCAATCCGGCAATCACCGCATCGTCGAGCCGATCCCACGGCGTGCACAGCATGGCATCCGGATCGCGCGCGGCCGCCAGGATAGCCTCGCCCTCGCGCAGCACATCCACCCGATAAGCCGCTTCAGCCCGCGCCATGACGGATGGCGGTAATACGCGCGTAATCAAAATAGCGGGCTTTTGCGACACTTCTTTACTTTAGGCCTCCGGCGCGCCGCGCAATGGCGGCTTGTTGCGGGCGCATCGTTCTTGTAAGGCGCCTTTGCAGGGCAGTGTGGAATTTGCGGCCAAGCATGAATCCACGTCCGCGCCCGTGTTAGCTGTGTTCCAAATGCAACGCTCCAGTGGCAACCAATCACAACCCCCCTCGTTCCGCGAACCCCTAAGCGCTAACTGTGTTGCCCAATGGCGATGACACCACGCCGCGCCCCGTTCCGAGATGCGGGTCCAAACCTAATAAGGAGATAAGTGAATGAAGCTCCGCTCTGCGCTTCTGGCCGTCAGTTTCCTGGCTTTGCCCGCTGCGGCGATCGCGCAGCCGATCACCGGCCCGTATGTCAGCCTCGGCGCCGGCGCCAGCATATTTCAGGATCAGTCCCTGAAATATATCGACGCGCCGAATTTCGGCACCGTTTTCCCGGACCCGGGCCATCTCGGTTATGACGTGTATGTCGGCGGCGAGGCCTCGGTGGGCTGGGGCTTTGGCAACGGGTTTCGGGCTGAAATTTCCGGCACCTATCTGCGCAGCAAAGTCAATAACCTTACAGGGTACTCGGCGTCCGGTTATGCGGATGAATCGGGCGGCTTTGCCAACATCTTGTACGATTTCGACTTGACGCCATTCGGCTTCCCCGGGCTGGCGCCCTATGTCGGCGTCGGCGGCGGCTACATGGAGGAGCACCTGGACGGCCCGCATGCGACCTCGCCGTCCGGCAATTTCCTCGACCTGGAAGGCACCAAAGGCAGCGGGGCGGCGGATGCCATCGTCGGCATAGCCTACAACATTCCGTATTTTCCGGGATTGGCGGTGACGGCCGAGTACCGTTTCACGGCGATACCGGAGAAAGAGACGTTCGGCGGCAGCTTGACTGTGCCTGGTGTCGGCACGTCGTACACGCGTGAACATCTTGACAACCTGTTCGGTCACCTCGGCATGGTCGGATTGCGGTATGCGCTGTGGCAGCCGCCGGCACCGCCCCCGCCGCAGCCGCCCGCGCCGCCCCCGCCCCCGCCCGTGCCGCCCGAGACGCGCACCTATCTGGTGTTCTTCGACTGGGATCGCGCGGATCTGACAGCGCGCGCCCGGCAGATCGTCGCCGAGGCGGCGGAGGCCAGCACGCACGTCAAGACCACGCAGATCGAGGTCAACGGCTATACCGACCTTTCCGGCACCGTGGCCTACAACGATCGGCTTTCCGTCCGCCGCGCCAAGAGTGTCGAGGCCGAGCTGATCCGCGATGGCGTGCCGGCCGGCGAAATCTCGATCCATGGCTATGGCGAGAGCAACCCGCTGGTGCCTACGGCGCAGGGTGTTCGCGAGCCGCAGAACCGGCGCGTCGAAATCATCCTGAAGTAAGTGATTTGAATCGTTGAGAAAATCGGGGGGGCCTTGTGCCCTCCCTTTTTTTTGGGAGAAAACAGGCCCGCGTGCCGCGCCGCACCGGTTCGCTTGCGCCATCTGTTTGAGAAACAAAATGGCCGCTGGTGGCTTGTGCATATGCGTAGGCGCGCCAAGCCGACACGGACTTCCCTGTGGCGGAGTCCCTGCCTTTTCGACGCCCGGGAGGTACAGTCCTATGTCGCGTTCCATTATCACCACCGTAGCCATTGCCGGCGCGATAATATCGGGCGGCGCCTGGGCGCAGCCGGTCAGCGGCCCGTATGTCTCGCTTGGCGGTGGCGCCAATTTCCTGCAGGACGAGAAACTGAGGGTTTCCGGCGAGCCGGCCTTCGTGCCCGACAGCCGGCTGCAATTCGACACCGGGGTGGCCGGCGCCGGCGCGGTCGGCTACGGCTTCGGCAACGGGTTTCGCGTCGAGATCGAAGGCAACTGGCGCCGGAACGACGCCCAGAGCTGGGTCAACCCATTGCCCGCCGAGGTGCACGGCCGGCAGCAGAATTATGGCGGGATGCTGAACGCCATTTTCGACATGGATGTCGGCGCCAACTGGATTTACCCGTATTTCGGCGCCGGCGTCGGCTACAGCCAGACACGCTGGCAGCAGATTGCCGCCGAGGCGGCCCCCGCCACGTTTGCCGCGAACGGTTTTTCCGCGTCAGGCACCAAGGGAAGCCTCGCTTACCAAGGTCTGTTCGGGCTGTCGTTCCCCATCCCCTACGTCCCCGGACTTTCGCTTATTACGGAATACCGGTTTTTCTCCGTCACCCGCACACTCGAGTTCCCCGGCGAGACCAACGCCGTGCTGGCCGCCACAGACACCAGGATCGGTCCGAAGACCGATTACAATCATTCCCTGCTGGCCGGCTTGCGCTTCGAGCTGTTTCCGCCGCCGCCCCCAGCCCCGCCTGCGCCAGTGAGCGCGCCGCCACCGGCCGCACCCCCGCCGGTCGCCGAGTCGCGCACCTACCTGGTGTTTTTCGACTGGGATCGCGCCGAGCTGACCGCCCGCGCGCGCCAGATCGTCGCCGAGGCCGCCGCAGCCAGCACCCACGTTAACACCACCCGGATCGACGTGAAGGGTTATACGGATTTGTCGGGCACCGCTGCGTATAACCAGGGCTTGTCGGTCCGCCGCGCCAAAAGCGTCGAGGCCGAACTGGTGCGCGACGGCGTCGCGGCGAGCGAAATCGCCATCCACGGTTATGGTGAGAGCAACCCCCTCGTGCCAACCGCGCCCGGCGCGCGCGAGCCGCAGAACCGGCGCGTGGAGATTGTGCTGGAGTAAGACAGGATAGGAAGGACGTATTCCCTTCTTGAAAAAAAGAAACAAAAAACTTTTTATATTATTAAGAAGTTAAGCCTAGAAGATAAAAGTTTTTTGGTTCTTTCCTTCAAGAAGGAACTACTTCCTCACCTTAAGCGCCCCTAGGCTCAACCTAATGCACGACCCGATGCCGCCCCTCGCAATTCACCAAGGCGGGGAGAAGCGCGCCCAGCAGGCGGCGTTCGGGGTGCTGGCGTTCGGCCTGTTCCTGCTTGGCCTGTTCACGCTGCATCGTTTCCTCAGCGCCCTCGCATGGGCTGCGATCTTCGCCGTCGCACTTTGGCCGCTCTACCAGCGTACGCGGACAAGGCTGGGGCGCCCCCGCGGCGATGTCTGGCTGCCGGGCGCGTTTACCCTGGCGGTGGCGCTAATATTCATCGTCCCCGTCGGCCTGGTCGGCATTCAGCTCGGGCACGAGGCCCACGCCGCCGCCGACTGGGCGCGCGATGCGCAGGCGCACGGAATTCCGGAGCCGGACGCGCTGCACAAGCTGCCGGTGCCGCACGCCGCGCTGGATAATTGGTGGCGACAAAACCTCGCCGATCCGGGAAGCGCCCGTGAGCTTGTGGAACGCACCACGCACGGCCACGTCGGCGATGTCAGCCGGTCCATTGGCGAGGGTGTCGCGCGGCGCCTGACTCTGTTTCTCTTCACGCTGCTGACGTTGTTCATCCTGTTCAAGGAAGGCGACACCGTGAGCGCCCAGATTCGCCGCGCCGCCGACCGCACCTTCGGGCCGGGCGGCGAGCGCGTCGGCCAGCAGATCATTTCGTCGGTGCATGGTACGGTCAACGGCCTGGTGCTGGTGGGCCTCGGCGAAGGCGTGCTGCTCGGCGTGGTCTATGCAGTCGCCGGCGTGCCGCATCCGACCGTTTTCGGCGCCCTCACAGCGGTTGCGGCCATCGTACCTTTCGCCGCCCCGGCGATTTTCTGCACAGCGGCGCTGGTTCTCGCAGCCCAAGGATCGACGATCTGGGCCATCGTCGTGGTCGTGACCGGCGTGGCCGTCACCTTCATCGCCGACCATTTCGTCCGCCCAGTGCTGATCGGCGGTGCCACGAAATTGCCCTTCCTGTGGGTACTGCTCGGCATTCTCGGCGGGGTCGAGACCTGGGGCCTGCTCGGGCTTTTTCTGGGCCCCGCCATTATGGCCGCGCTGATCCTACTTTGGCGCGAGTGGGCTGGCGAGAGCCCGGCGTGACAGCGCTTCCGTGGGTGCCAGACCTGGCCGGCGCCATCGGCAACACACCGCTGATCAAATTGCGCCGCGCGTCCGACTCTACCGGCTGCATCATTCTCGGCAAGGCCGAATTCATGAACCCAGGCGGCTCGGTGAAGGACCGCGCCGGCCTCGCCATGATCCTCGATGCCGAACGGCGCGGCGCGCTGAAGCCGGGCGGCACGATTGTGGAAGGGACGGCCGGCAACACCGGCATTGGCCTCACCCTGGTGGGCAACGCCCGCGGCTACCGCAGCGTCATTGTCGTGCCGGAGACGCAGAGCCCGGACAAGATCGACATGCTGCGCATGATCGGCGCCGATCTGCGCCTGGTGCCGGCCAAGCCGTTTCGCGATCCCGGCAACTACGTTCACGTCTCCGGCCGCCTGGCCGAGGAGCTCGGCGCATTCTGGGCCAACCAGTTCGACAATCCGGCCAATCGCGAAGGCCACCGCCTGACGACCGGCGTCGAAATCTGGGACCAGACGCAGGGCGAAATCGATGCGTTCACCTGCGCCTGCGGCACCGGCGGCACGCTCGCCGGCGTCGGCACGGCGCTGAAGGCCCGCAGACCAGGCGTGAAGATTGTGCTGGCCGACCCGGAGGGCAGTGGCCTTTACGGCTGGGTAAAATGCGGCGACCTGACCGTCTCAGGCAGTTCCATCACCGAAGGCATCGGCCAGTCGCGCGTGCCCGGCAACCTGGAGGGCGCGCCGATCGACGACGCGGTGCGCATTACGGACTCCGACGCGCTCGAGCATGTCTATGATCTTCTCATCCACGAAGGGATTTCGGTGGGTCCCTCGTCCGGCATTAACATCGCCGCCGCGGTTCGAGTGGCGGGCATGCTGGGGCCGGGTCACATGATTGTTACGATATTATGCGACGGTGGCGCGCGCTATCAGAACAAGCTGTTCAATCCCGCGTTCTTGCGGGAGAGGAATTTGCCTGTGCCGGCCTGGATGAAGTAAGACAAGCAGTTCTTTTTTGAAAAAAAGAACCAAGAAACCTTTGCTCCCTTCAAGCCTGCTTTCTACTTAAGCGCCGATAGGCGCAACATAATTTCCTTTTTCTGCATGCGCCGACGCGCCATGCGGATGCGGGCGGGCACCCATCCGCAGCATTTCGGCCATCAACAACATCACAACCATAAACGCGATCAGCCCAAGAAAGCGTCGCAGCCTGGATGCGCCGGTCCGACCGGGATCGGACTGCACGGTGTCGCGCGGCAAGTTGGCTGAATAATCTCGGCTCACGGACATTTCACATAGCACACCGAGAGGGGCAGCACCCATTCACTTTGTCGAGCGTATAAATAATATTGCACCATGTCAAATCGCGCAACCGGCCTGTCGGCGGCGTCCAGCCGCTCTTCTGCCGACGCCCCGTTTCTGCCAAAATTACCCGATGCCATCGCTTCTTGCCGCGGACGAGCCGAGGCCCTTCCATGTCATCCAGCCGCCCGCCGGCGGGTGTTGGGTCATTACGTGCGATCACGCATCGAACCGCATTCCCCGCGCTCTCGGCACGCTGGGTTTGCCGGACGCCGAAATCGCCCGCCATATCGGCTGGGATATCGGCGCCGCCGCCGTGACCCATGGCCTCGCCGCACGGTTGAACGCATGGGCGATCCTGCAAAATTATTCGCGCCTCGTCATCGATTGCAACCGCCACCCCGGCACCCCAAGCTCCATTCCGCCGCGTAGCGAAAATACCGACATTCCAGGCAATATCGGGTTGTCCGCCGCGGACACGGCGCAGCGGCGCGCCGAAATATTCGACCCCTACCATGCCGCCATTGCCGCGGAACTCGACGCGCGCGCCACCGCCGGCCGCGCAACATTATACCTCGCCCTGCACAGTTTCACGCCGGTCTATGACGGCACCGCACGGCCAATGCATGCCGCCGTGCTCTACAACCGATATCCCCACCTGTCGCACGCGCTCTATAATAAGCTGGTGGCTGAACCAGGCATGATCGTCGGCGACAACGATCCCTATCGCGTCACCGACGACAGCGACTACGGCGTCCCCGTGCACTGCGAACGCCGCGGACTTCCCTACGTCGAACTTGAAATTCGCCAGGATCTCATCGCGCACGCCGATGGCCAGGCGGAATGGATCGACCGGCTGGCGCGATTGCTGCCGATGGCTGCGGAGGAGGCAAGAAAGTAGTTCTTTTTTGAAAAAAAGAACCAAAAGACTTTTGCCTTATGCCGTCATCGGCGGGGGTTCTGTGCCGGGGACGGACACCGGCGGTGGGAGCTCCATCGGCGCCGGGTCGATCTGCGGGCCGGGACCGGGCGGGGGCGGCACCGGCTCGCTAGGGTCCGACGGCGGCTCAAAGGGCATGTCGTCGCTCATTGACCACCGCCCTGCGGCGGCTTCTTGCCGATCTGCGCCTCCTCGGTCTGCACCGGGCGACGCAACGACTCCTGCGCGCCGGTGATCCCGCGCGACGGATCGCTGCTCGACGGCGGATCGCTCGCCGGGAAGGAATCCTCGAGCGCCGCATCAAGATCGGCCTCGCCGTCCACCGTGGGCAGAGTATTCATCAGGCAAATCCTTTGGTCAGCCGCGGCGAAGCCCGCGCGCACCTGACCAGAACACCCCGCAGCGCCACCGGTTGCCGTAGTAACTGGGGCCAAGTTTCGCTCGCCCCCAAATCTCGTCGCCCGCCCTCCCCAGGAGCGGAAGCGGTGGGAAAATGAGGGTGGCGCGGCACGCCGGGAGCCTGAACTTTGCTCGTTAATGCGACTCTCAGAACAATATCCTGATCCCACCCAAAACCACGATCGCCAACACCCCCTGCAAGATCGTGGCCCCCGTCACCCACCCCAAGGCACGCGCCGGCCGCAACGACGCACCATCTGCCACAAGCCAAAAGAACGGGTCGTTCACATGGGTCCCAGTCACCGCGCCGGCGCCCACGGCCAGCACCGCCAGTGCGCGCCCCGTCTCGCCATCCAGCCCCGCCGACGGCAGCAGACTCTGCATCATGCCGGCCGCGGTAATCGCTGCCACCAGGGACGATCCTTGCAGGATCTTCATGGTTGCGGCCACGAGGAACGGCAATGCAATGCCAAGGCTGAGCGGCAACAGGCGCTCGGCCACCAGTTCGGCATTGTGTAACGATTGCCCGAGGCTTTGCAGCCCTCCGGCCGCCGCCACCAGCAAAACCAGCGGCGCCACACGTGCAATGGCATCCGCCGCCCAGCCGCTTTCCGACAAACCGCCAGACTCCCAGCCACGCGTCGCCACCGCCATGATGCCGATGCCCGCCAGCAAAACAATCAGCGGGCGCCCAACCCCCAGGATCAACTCCCGCGACGAGCCGCCACCGAGCGGTTCACTCGGAATATCGCCGAGTGATTGCACAATCAGCATCGACACCATCACCAGGCAGCTCGCCACCAATCCAACCCGCGCCGGCCAATCTATCACGCTACGAATATGAGTGGGTGCCGGATCTTCGGCGCGCCCCGCCATCCGGCCGGCAATCACGGCGCCCACGCTCGCGCTCAGCACCGCCAGCGGCACGCCAAACGCCATGACACGCACCCAGTGCGCCGACAAAATCGCAGTCGCGGCCACCAACAAGGGCGACGGCAGCAAAAATGCCTGGCCTGCCGAGAGCGCCAGCCCCATCGTCAACGCCGCGCGCGGCTGCGTCCCGCGCAACGGCGACAGCACCGCAAAACTCGCGGCCGCCGACGCGCCCGCGCCCGCCACCAGACCCAACACCGCCCGCGGGAACATCCGCCCGCGCGCGCTGGTCTGTCGATACATCGCCGCAACCATCGCGGCGGCCAGCACCGGCAGCCCGACGACATTCGCGGCCTGCCCGAACCCGGTGCCGAAAACCTTGCCGAGTTGACTGATCGACAGGCCGCTGGCGAAGGCGAAACCTGCGGACGCGATGAAAACGGCCATCACGGGATGAACGCGGCCGCGCAGCGTCGCCAATGCAACGAAACCGGCAGCAAGGAAGATCAAAAGGAAGGTCTTCTTTTTTGAAAAAAAGAAGCAAAAAACTTTTGACTTATAGGAGTAAAAGTTTTTTGGTTCTTTTTTTCAAAAAAGAACTGCTTCCTCTCCTTGATAATATCCCACCCCTCCGCCGCCCTGCTGCTCGCCCTGACCGCCGCCGCCCCATTCGTGCATACCGAAGGGCGCCGATTCGTCAATCCGGACGGCACGCAATATGACATCAAGGGCGTATCGCTCGGCAACTGGCTGCTGCCCGAGGGCTACATGTTCAAATTCCGCCGCGCGCTGTCGCCGCGGGAAATCGACGCGGTATTCCAGCGCGCGCTCGGCCCCACTGAGACGCAGCGTTTCTGGCAAACATTCCGTGACAATTATATCAGCCAGGACGATATTCGCTTTATTGCCGCCGCCGGCTTCAACACCATCCGGGTGCCGTTGCATTTTGCCCTGTTCATGCAGGACGGTGATCCGCCAATGTTCGCCGGCCCCGGCTGGGCCCTCATCGACCGCCTGATCGCCTGGTGCCGCGACGCCGGCCTGCATGTCATTCTGGACCTGCACGCCGCGCCCGGCGGCCAAACCGGCGTCAACCACGATGACGGCACCGGCTTTCCGCTCGTGTTCTACGTACCGCGCTACCGGCGGGAAACCATAGCACTCTGGCGGCACATCGCCGCGCGCTACCGTAACGAGCCTGCCGTGCTGGGCTACGATCTGCTGAACGAACCGATCTCGCCCTATAACGACGAGGATTTTCTCAATCCCCAACTCGAGCCGCTCTACCGCGACATCCTCGCCGCGGTGCGCGCGGTAGATCCCAACCACATCGTGTTCCTGGCAGGGTCGCAATGGAGCACGAGTTTCGCGGTATTCGGGCCGCCGTTCGCGCAGAACGTTGCTTACACGTACCACAAATTCTGGGCCAGCACACGCCGCGATTCGGTGCAGGAATATGTCGATTTCTCCACCCGCTACAACGTGCCTGTGTTTCTCGGCGAATCCGGCGAGCTGACGAATCACTGGAACACGGCATTTCGTAAGCTTAACGAAAAATTCGGCATCGGCTGGAGTTTTTGGACCTACAAGGAACCCCAATCCACCTCCACCGTCGCCTCCATCACCCTGCCCCCCGGCTGGAATGAAATCGCCGCCATCGGCAGCGCAGCCTCCCCCGAAGCCCTTCCCGCGCCCCCCCCGGCGCGCGCGAAGGCCATTACCGATTCGTATCTACAGGCTATCCTGTTCCGCAACGACACCATCAACAGCTCATACCTGGCATCGCTCGGCATGAAATCGTGGGGGCCATCGCCAAACCGGTTGCAGGCTCCACAATGAAGCAAATGTTGATCCGACGGACAGGCCGCGCTTTTGGTGAGTGTTGGAGATTCAGATGTCTTTTGCCCCCGACTACCTTGCTGCCCTCGAAGTTCAACCGCCGGAATCACCACACCTGCATCGCCCTCTCGGCCAAACGTCACGAGCGCAGCATGCGGCGAATCCGGCGGACCCGTCCCGGCTTCTTCAGGCGAGAGCTTTGCTCCGGTTGAACCCAGAAATCGATGTCCAATATCTACGAATCGGATAGAAACAGAGGGTGGCGACCCCGCGTTGCTTGGGTTGGACGGATGAGGTTT
>Ga0116228_10000668_pt1 | contig 26600 bp, 23 predicted proteins | sample S1TSphfallax_2_FD_89694 | JGI IMG/M metagenome (GOLD analysis project Ga0116228, IMG submission 89694) | Host-associated microbial communities from peat moss isolated from Minnesota, USA - S1T2_Fc - Sphagnum fallax MG | ecosystem: Host-associated > Plants > Peat moss > Unclassified | place... | reverse complement strand
TAATTATTAATTATTTATTTCTAGATTTTGTAATTTTGTAAACTTGCAAACTTGTGAACTTGCAAATGCACACTTGCAATTTGTTAAGTTAAAAATTTATAATTATTATTTTACAATTCCCAGATTTTGTAAATGTATAAATTTGCAAACTTGCATGAATTTGCAAATGCGCACTTGCAATTTGTTAAGTTGTAATTTCTAGATTTTGTAATTTTGTAAACTTGCAAACTTGTGAACTTGCAGATGCACACTTGCAATTTGTTAAGTTGAATTTTTTTAATTATTATTTTACAATTTCTAGATTTTTTAAATGTCTAAATCTGCAAACTTGCATGAATTTGCAAATGCCTACTTGCAATTTGTAATTATTAATTTATAATTTCTAGAGTTTAAAATTTTTTAAATTTGCAAACTTGCAAACTTGGTAATGAGTTGGTATCCTAAATTGAAGGTAGGTGAGAATAAGGGTCTACACCTAGGTAAGTAGGTAGGTAGGTGGATAGGTAGCCTAAGTAGGTGAGTATGTAAGTTAGTGAGTATGTAGGCTAGGAGGTAGGAGGGTAGGCCACTAATGCAAGCCCCCCCACCCACCCCAAAACAAAATAGCCCAAAAGAACAAAGTTTGGGCAAAAAAAGCTTTAAAAAACAATTGGGCAATCAATGGATTTTTTTGGGGGGCAGTCGGAAATTTTTGGGCAGCCTGTATAATAATGTAAACTTGTCAAGTTTGCAATGTAAAAGTGGAGATGTGAAAATGGTGATTTGACAATGTGAAGTTGTAAATTTGGCAAGGTGCAATTGAGAATTTGACAATTTGTCAATGTTGAATTGGCCACCTAGCAAAGTGCAAGAGGCATTGGAGCATTTTAGCAGTGTGCACCTCGCAAACTTACCATTATGAGGATGTTAACTTGGAAAATGGTAAATGGGAAGTTGACAAAAGAGTAAAGTGAGAAAGTACAACATGACAAAATAAGCGCCCCTTTGGTATTCCATAGCTGGAGTCTGAATTTCAACACCCAAAAACCAACCTAAAAAAGCATTTGAGATCCTATATGGGAATACCCTATTTCTATTTGCTCTCAAAGAAAGAAAACATCCCCCAACCCCCACAAACCCCCTTCCTCCCCAAGAAAATAAGGTGTGGAGAAATTTTTTTGTTTGTAAATTATGAAAGAAAAGAATGGGTACCTACTGTAGTACCCCCCACTCCCCCCCAAAGAAAAAATAGGTGGAGAGCAAATGTTTTTTTGTGAATTATGAAAAAAAGACATACTGACTGCAATGCGAGGGCAAGTTCAATATTTCATTGTTGAATAATTATTTCATTTTGAAGATTCCATGCTGAAAATAAAATATTCTAAAATATTCTCTATTTTTCTTGAGAATTTTTTGTTCTTGGATTTTATTTTGTGAGAATTCAAACATTTCTCACAATAAAAGCTGCCAAGGTACTACGGTAGTACAAATGTCATATTCCACCTCACAGAACTGCTTTCAAAATTTCATTATGCTCCATATATTTTTGTTAAGAAATTTGGTACCTATTTGTATTATTGTATACCTAGATCCCAATAATGAGGTACCACTTATCATTAACAACTTGTGTGGTTTCTTTTTTCTATAATACAAGAAATTTGACTTAACTCCAAAATATCTAGCCATGTCGTTTCCCTGTTTTTTTGCTCCAAATTCAAGCAAGCAAACAACCCCCCCCCAAACCCATTTGTTTCTTTTTCTGGAATGTGCAGGGGGGTCTGCCTCCTGGGTTTTTCAAGCAAGCAAAGCAATAGCAAGCAACCTGTCGTTGTAGCAGAAACCGAGCAAGCAATCCGTCGTCGTTCGGGCAGCAAGCGAGCAATCTGTTGTTCAGCAAGCAAGCAAGCAATTCGTTGTTTGACAGACGAGCGAGCAATTAGTTGTTCAATAGACGAGCAAGCGAGCAAGTGAGCGAGCAATCCATCCTTTTGGAAGGGAGCGGGGAAAGGGGGAGCGCACGCAGGCAGGCAGGCAGGCGGAAAAGAAGAAGGAGAAGGGAAGGAGGCGGGGGGATGGGGAATTTACCTATGTTGCGTCAATCGTGCATTGTTTTGCAGGGAAAAAAGAAAGAAAGAAAGAAAGAAATCGCAGCAAGGGAATGAGTGCAGCAATCAGCGAAGTGCCAAGAAGGGGACGTAGAGATTGAAAGCTCCTTCAAGAAACGGTTATAAGGGGATACGGCAGCCGGCGCGGCAGGTCGGGAAATCCGTACCCCCACTTCAGGAAAAAAACGGCTTCAATCATGAGAGCCAGCAGCGCTTTCCGCCGTACTCTCTACTTACTAGTAGTGTGCGTGCTCTCGCGTGCGCTTCCGCCGCGTGGAGGAAGGATCCGCCGCTAAGCATCGGGTTGGAGCTTTGGATCACCAAGTGCTCATCTCCCTCGGTAAGCAATAAGAACTGTGGGGCATACCGCTGCAATAGTTACGTAGTAGTCGTAGCAAAAAGCTCACGATTGCTACTATTCTTTTGTTGCCAACTTGGTTGGAATTCTCTCTCTCTCTCTCTCTCTCTCTCTCGTTCAAAATGGGAAGTCTTCCTCTGCGGACAATTTTGTTGCTCTCATTGCAGCTGCAAAGATGACCATAAAGTGTTATTCTCAATCTGTCATCGTCCACGTCGTTGTGTGCATGATAAATAGTGACTGGGCTCGTGCTCTTCATATGATTACATATGTAGATTGAAATTTGCTGATGCTCATTTCAGTTCTTGGGGTAGTCTACTGTGAATTTCCCTTGCTAAGAAATCTAATTTGCGGAAGCAAGAAAGCAATTTGAAGATCTTAAGAAGAAGATTTTCGCCGTTAGCTCGCTCAGTGTACTTCCTTGCATTGATCACCGACCGCATTTGTGTTGTTGTTTCTTGGGGTTAAAGAATTTTCCTCGCTCTCTCGCAAAAACCCTTTCCCCCTCTCCTGTCATCCCCGCCGAAGAACCAGGCGACTGGGAATTGCTGTAACCTTGAGGAAGAGATCATCTGTTGAGGTTTTGGATTTCCGTTGTGGGAGAAAAGAAAAGAATTGAAGCGTGGAGTTCAGATTTTGCGCAAAATTGTGCACGCAATGTTTTTCGACGATTCCAAGCCGCCGACGACCATCATCATGTATGAGAAATCTCTCCCATGCGGCGCTTTGGGTATGTCTCCGCATGTCGTCAGCAGCTCGGGAATGTTGCAAGTCGACTTAGTAGAGACGGATCACGACTTGCAGAACTCCATGATCGATGATCAGCACATGAATCATAGCAGCAGACTGGAACATTACCAGGACCAACCAGTCTACCATCCCTATCATGATTCTTCAAACGGCAAGCGCTCAGGTCTGCTGCAAGTATAGTACTACTAATGCCAAGAATCAATCGATAAAATATGTTTAACGTTGATTATGATCCTTTCTTCTTCTCTCCCGAGAAATTCACAACAACTATGAAGGAAGATCGAACAAGAATTTCCCACTACTTTCTGTTAGCAAACCCCATCAATCTAGATCTACATTTTCTTCCTCTCCACTACTACTGTGCGGACTCGAAGATTTCAACAACTTCTTGTTGCAACGAGCACCCACCCAATGATTGATTCTCTACCTCGCAGGATTGAGGATCATTGCCTACTAAGATTGTTTCCGAGAGATGCGTGTCAATGACACAATGTGCGTAATTGAAACAAAGATCGATCCAATCCCTCCGACAAACCACCGTTTGCAGGAGAATCTGGTGCAAGTGATGATGACAGTCCGAGTTCTGTACTTTTGTTGCGCGAGGATGGATTTCCAAATTGCTAAGCTTGTTATTGTTCTAGGAAGCTTTGAACTTTGCGCTTTCTCGTGTCCAAAACAGTCTCCAAATGTCAGCAAACTGTTGCTGATTAATCTGGTGCTGGTGCTGGTGCTGCTACTGCTACAGGTGGTCTGGTGTTCGATCAGTTGAGAATCAGCAGCGACGACGACAACAACAACACTGCAGGCGACGAAGAGTTTGGGTTCCAGCAGGAGAAGCGACCCAGGCTGATGATGCTCAACAGCTTCCACGACAGCTCCGTCATTACTGTGGACTGCCGGGGAAGAAGTAGTAGCATGGAGGATGAGGAGGACGACGACGACGACGACGGCGGCGGGCATGGTTTCTGTGGAAGCCATTTCTGTACCAACGTCGTCGGCGTCGCCTTGCCAGGTGATGACAGCAGCATGGCCGACTGCAGTACCAGTGGTGGCGACCTCGGCGACTCGCTCATGCTCCGGGACTTTCCACATCCCCGCCATGTCTGCGTCATGTTCCCCTTCACCTCTCCCCCTTGCCTATCCAACAGCTCCCACTGCAACAAGGTGCTTGTGCACACCTCCCCTAGTCTGGAATCCTCTTCTTTGTTGCCATGAGATGCTGCCTGCCTACTGCTGCTGCTGCTGCTGTTGCAGGATATGTCCTCAAGACAACTTGAGAGAAGCTTCACAAGTCTACCTTATAATCTCCTGTAATGTAATGTGAAAGAGACATTGGGAATCTGTGCAGTGCTGGTGCTATTCCTGTGAGGAAGTTGCGCCGTGTCTGTTGTGGGGAACTGGCCTGCACAAGACAGACCACTGCAATGCCACAGTCTCTTCCTGGCTATGGCTCAAGAACAAGGTCTCCATCTTCCCCCTCATCCAACCCAATGCTGCAATTTGCTTGCATTGTGTAATTCCTCTGCTGGTTCTGGGAGTAGCTGCATGCTCCAATTGTCCCTGGAAGAATGAAGCTGTAGGTTCTTGTCCATTTGTTTCTTTGCTTGAAGCTCTGGTTCCAACATGAATATTTCAATTGAAACTGTTTTCTTCCCCCATCACCATGCAGGTGCAACAGAATGAGAGCAGCAGTGTGGATGAGGCAACAGCAGGAGGCTTGATGACCACTAGTGTATCTGCACGCCCAAGTTCCATGAGTGGATTCTCACACGGGCTTTATGGACCAGCTTCTTTCTGCTCTCTGCCTCTCTGTGGAAGCTTGGAGGATGCAGACAATTGTCCACTGACCTTGCATGAAGAATCAGCTGACACTGATTCTTGCTTCCCCTCCTGCAGCCCTACATCCTCCATTGCATTTGCCCATTCTCGACCTCGCTCTGATCCATCTACAGACTCCCAGTATGTGCACACATACATGGACACACACTCTCCCTCTATCCTCTTCAGATTTTTCCACAGCCAGTATAGCATCATCAAAGAACAACAAGAGTGCATCAAAGTGCATGCATGCATGCATTCGTGCTCATCATGTGTGTGCAAATCACAACAGTTTTGATTACTACAGATCATGCAAAATTCTTGCTGATGGAAGAAGAATTTTGGATGTGCAGCTGCTTTGAGTTTGGAACAATACAGATTCCTTTGAAGACAAGATACTCTGACAAGTCCTTAGAAGATCTGATGACAGCATTCGACAAATTCTCACTCGAGCTTTTTGCACACACATGTACAACTGTTCCTTCCATCAGATTTCATGCACTTTTCTCCTCCTTTCATGTGTTCTACCTCATCAAGAAAAGCCTGCAATCCATATCTGTTAAGCTTGTGCAACAAGTGTGTTCAAGAATTCTCTTGCATAGTTCTTGATCAATTGAGATGGGTGCTTTGCCACAGAGATGGTTGAAACATTGAAACAACTTCGCAGCAAACAGAAAACATATCACAAAAGAGAAAAAAAAAACTCCATGGGCTTGCTTGATGTCAGAGTCCATGGGTTGGTGTTTACTGCAATCTCAGATTTTTGTTTGAAGCTTGGTTGCAATGATCTAAAAAGCTAGTCTTGTTTTTCCTTTCCTCTTGGGTTGGTTTGTGGCAGTGGGAGATCAAGGAAAGCCAACCCAGTTGCAGTATGTACAGGTGATGGCAAGAGATGCAGCATCTTTATCCAAATACCATGCACTTGTTGATGAGCTTTTGTAAGTGTCCAGCAAACCCCCCACACCTCTCCCCATAACCAACAATGTTTTTTCATGAAAACTCTCATTTTCTCTTTCTGCAACCACTTCACCATATCCAAGACCAGGTCCTCTCAAAATCGTCTGCAATATTTCTTCAGCCAAATCTTCATCATCCCCTTTCTTGTGATGATGGGGTCCAAAAACAAGATGCAGATTGGGTTTTTGGCATTTAACAGAGTTGAAAACACCATAGGATTTTCACCACTCTCACTACTCCACATGTTCGATTCCCTTCCAGTGTCTGTCAACTCTCCTTTCTGTTCAATCCATCTGCAACAGCTCTTCTGGAATGCCATCTCAGACTAGAGCTTTTGTCAAATATCTGGATTCTGATTGTCATCAGAGATGTGCTTTCAAAGTTTCACTCATGTTTCTAGTCTTCTACAGCATGTCTAGCTTGAAGGAAAGACATTGGCATTACCATGATGGTGGGCATCTTCCTTCAATGCTGGTGCAAGCAGATTTCCTTTTTGTTGCATTTGCTTTGCAAGAAGTGCACAGGTATCAAGTCACTGTTGCAAAAACAGTTCCTTCGTTCGTCAGTAATTCGCGTTTCAGGAATTTGGGTGTTGATGTCTGTGTTTCTGCAAAGAAAGCATCAGGAGTTAACAAACAGCCTTGATCAACCTGTTTGGCACAATCTCTTATTCTCATGCTGTTGTTTGTTCTTCCTCCTCTATTGATCTTAGTGGACTTTGATGATAGGTGTTAGCGCCCATTCTCCTCCTTGCTCTGCTCCTATTTCTTAGACAAGATGGATTGTTTGTACAGAATTTGTGATGGGTTCTTGTTTTGTGGAGCCTCTGGGATTGTGCAGGTTGAATGAAGCACAAGGACAGTTGCAGGTGATTGTCAGCGTGATACCTGAGTGCGAATTTGCGGCAGTGGGTAGTGCTCAAGTGCGCACATTTCTTCGAAAAGAGCGTGTCGACGATGTACTTGTGCTGCGTGAGATTCTGGCGACGCTCTTCCCTGACGCCGACGGCCTCCTTACGCACCTCGAGCGCGTGGACGAGCTCCGTCGCTGGGCAGAGACTTCAGACGAGTGGACCACTTTCGCCGGCCTTCTTCGTGACCTCAAGAGCAACGACTACGACGAAGCATCGCAGCCGATCGGACTCACTGTCCCGCTCCGTCCTTACCAACGCCAGTCGTTGCAGTTCATGTTGGACGCGGAGCAGACAGACGGCGGCCTGCTGAGCGTCAACTACCGAATGCTGCCGCCGGCACCGTCTGGCGCCGGCCTTTCGTTGCTCTACTCAGGCTCACTAAACCACCTCATAGCAGACGATGATCGCCGTCTCGACGGCGCCGGCGCCGCGTTGAGCAGCGATGTCCGAGGAGGCTTTCTCTGCGAAGAAATGGGTCTCGGCAAAACCATCGAGGTGAGAAAAGAGAAAACACACAAAGAAACGAGAAAACAAACCACCCTGCGTGTCCTCAAAGCTTTTGCTCGTTCCTGCATAAAACCAAGCAGCATCGAGCTGATAACCATGGCAACAACAATAATGCGCATCGAGTCAGATCTTCATAGTTGTATTTTGTGTTTGGAGGTTTGCAGATATTGGCGCTCATTTTGGCAAATCCATGCCCACTCGATCAATGTGCACCTGGTTCATCCAAAGGAACTCTTGGTGAGTAAGCATCAGGCCTCGTCTTACAATGCTTCCAAAGTATGAGAGGAAGATACAATGCATGCTACTGAGCTAATCTGCTTCCAAAGGCTGAGAATTAGATACAAATGCATGCCACTGAGAAAATCTTGCTCCATTTGAGACAAGATCAGAGCCCAAAGTTGTGCTGCAATTGAGTCTTGCAAGCAACAGGGTCTTTCGATTTTGGGATCTAAAAACAGATACTCCTGCTGCTGATCATGCTCCCTAACCTTGCTACTGTTTTGAATACTAAACAAACAGATGGACATGGCAGTGGTGTGTCCAGTATCGATTGTTGGACAATGGGCTAATGAAGTGAAGAGCAAGCTAGCTGCCAATCTCAGCATCTACATGTATCATGGTTCCAAGAGGTATGAACACATTTTGCTACAGTTTGCCATATTGTTTATCTTGATCTGTGGAAACTTGAGAGATTTCTAGGAGGCTACTTACATTGTCTTCTTTGGTGGCCATCAGTTGCATAATTCTCTGCAGCAGCAACTCAGGTAGTTCCACAGAGAGAAGAAGAACACTAAAAGACGACAAGTCAAAAATCATACTACTACGTACTCTTACAGTAGATTGCTGAGAACACTGCTGACAAAGATGCAATCCTTAGTTGCTGCAAAAATTGGGAAATTGCTCCACTGTCCAGTTGCTCCCTCATCACCAATAAGATTGTAGGAGGTTTGCAATTTGCACTCAATCTCTCTTGTGGTACAATTGGCTCAATCTCAATCTCTTTGTGTGCTTGCATTTCCAGAATCAGGGATCCAAAGAAGCTTGCAAAATTTGACATTGTGAGTATACACAATCTGCACCAAGAGATTTATACCCATTTCAGTTCCTGCCTATTTTGTGTGTTTTTTTCACTTTGCTTTTCTATGACCTCATGGTTCATCCTGGATTAATGCATGTCTCTGAACAATGTCTGCATGAAATATGTACCTGAGATCTTGTTTCCTGAAGTTTGCAAGTTTTATATCACCACCCTGAGATCATGCCTCCTGAAGCTTGCAAGTTGTACATCACTGCCCCAAGCAGGTAATCACAACATATGCAACTTTGGGAAGTGATTTCAGCAAGGCTACACAAGCTACACGCCATGGCTCAGGATTTGCAGAACAGTTTTGCCCCCTTCTCACTGTCAATTGGTGGCGTGTTGTGCTTGATGAGTCCCACACTGTAAGGTTTTTTGCTTCCTTTTAATTTTGCTCAAATGAGCCAAAATCCAAGAGACTTTCTGTGACTTCTATTGCAGAAATTGACTCATACTTTTGGAGAGGACTGACTGGATGCAAAAGTGTACGGACTTTATAAAGTGAATTTGCATCACAAATCTGGTCCAGGTCAAGGATCCAGCACCATTGCATTCACGGGCATGTGCTAGGCTGCAAGCAGACCGAAGATGGTGCTGCACTGGCACTCCAATCAACACCAGCATCTATGATCTATATGGACAAGTAAGCCCTTACTCTGAGGCTCAGAGAAGCTCCTGTCAAGGACAATGTGTAGTGCAATCATCTCTGACAGAGGTCAAAGCTGTTCAAGTCTTACTGCTTAGATTACTCACAGAATTAGTAGCAAGTAATCTCATGGTACTTTGCCTTACAATGCAGTTCTTGTTCCTAAAGCTGGAGCCCTTGGACAATAAGAGCACATTCAGGAAGAGAATTGGACGGCCATATGAACGTCAATGTAAGAGTGATGATCAAACTGTGCTCTTGTGGACACTTAACAAGGTGAGAAGAAACTCAATTAAGGTTTCTGCATTCTAAATCTTCATTAAGCACTCATCTCAGACCTCTTTTTTGCTTGAATGTGCTTGCAATCTTCTATAATATCACACTAATTCTGAATAATTGAACCTGAGATTCTGCTGAATTATGAACCATGTACAAAGAAGGGGTGAAGTTTTTTTGCACCCTTTTTGGTTTTCATGAGTGGAGATAATGTAGAAGTGGTGGCTTAAAAGAAATGGGTGATACAAATCAACCCCCTTTGGATCAGATTATGATACGGCACACAAAGCAGCAAAAGTTCAATGGAAGAGAGCTGCTGAGACTTCCTCCCAAAACTGAGCAGGATATAGCTGTCACCTTCACCACTGATGAGCGTCGTGCATATGAGGCAGTGTATCAGCATGTGATCCATAAATTTGAACAATTCCGTTGCTGGGGCCCTACAGTAGTCTCCAAAAACATTCTCCAGATCATGTCTCTCCTCCTCCCTCTTCGGAGGTATGCACCCTAGTTGCTAGCTCATGCTCTTAAACCCTACTGAGTCCAGGATATCTGAATTTAAAGACTGCCTCTTGGCATCTACTTCACCTCTTTCGCTAAATATATTGATGATAACAGAACTGGAATTACAATATTTATATTTCTTTGTTCTTCCTTCGGACAACAAGAGCTCATAAGAAACTCACTGTTCAGGAACTGAGCACCATATATAGCATTTACTCATCTTAGCCTTTTTGTGTATATTGTAAAAATCACGAGTGCTGTAACCATCAGTACATTTCTTTTGAAGAGCAGACAAGTCATACTGTGTGGAAGATGTTCAAATGCTGCATCCCATTATTTTTTCCTGTGCTGCACATTGCAACTGTTGCAAAAAAATGAGCATGTCATCATTTGAAGCACATGTTTAAACATTGTGGTCTAAGCATTGAGCAATGCCTAGGTGTGTTCCAGACTCTGCAGTGGTGGATTTGTTTCTCATTTTGAATTGAGTATGAGCAAACAAGATGTCGGCAGTAGCCCAGCAGGACCTTCTGACCCACTGCCAGGTGCATTACCCCTCTCTCCCACACTGGAAACTCCACCAGACAACATGGAGGGTGAGTGTGGCATCTGCTTTGAGTTGATGGAGTGCCCCACAAAAACACCTTGTGGCCACTGGTAAGCACCACCTATCAAGTCTTACAATTGCTTGCACTTTTCCATTGTCTTTTGGTCTGGACAGAATTAACAAACAAACAAATCATAGAATCCAAAACCAAACTGCCAACAGACCTTGAATGTGTGCTCAAGATCTTTGAATATTGTGAAGCATTGATATGGCATCTGTTGAATTTCTGTTCAGCAGTTCATGCTACAACTTGGGTGTCAACTGGTGCAGGTTTTGCTGTGAGTGTGTGATGTCAAGCTTGGGCACTGGCTCCCAGGGAGTGTGTTCTGTATGTGCCAGCCCCGTGGCAGCAAGCCAGCTGGTCACACCCCCACCAAAGCAGAAATTGGCAGCATTGATACCTCTGATGGATCCAGCTTCTGTCACTTCACCAACAAGGTCTGCAAATAGTTCTGAAGATGCAGGAGACCCTGCACAGGGTGTTCACATTAACTCCAAGTTAAAAACTTTGTTGGCAGACCTAACAAAAGTACGAGAGGAGCATGATGGAGCAAAGGTAAGCACCACTGTTTTTCCTCTCCAATCCTTTATCCAGACAGCTAACAATTCAGACAAACTAGATGCTGCAATTGCGTATTCAGACCATGACTTAATTTGAAAGATTGGTGTGGTGGATGTGGTGCACGAATAGGTGCTCATTTTCAGCCAATTCATGCAGACAATTGCCTGGCTGAAAACAGAGTTCAAGAAGCAGGGGATCAACTACCGTTTTATCAGTGGGGACATGCCCATGAAGAAGCGTGCACAAGCCATTGAGGCATTCCAGAAGGTTAGCATGGCATGCTTTTCATACTTGTGCCTCAAGAATTGTGTAACTTGTCTTGCTTAGGAGTCCAGTCTGATGTATTTCCTGCAAAATAGAAGTTGTAGGCCTAACAATGCAACCCAGATCCAGCTTACCTTTATTGTTGAAACTCTTGTAATTTGCATGTGACAGGATCCACCAACAACTGTGTTTTTATTGTCGATTCGCACAGGAGCTGTGGGCATCACACTGACAGCAGCCTCTCATGTTTATATGGTGTGTGATCATTTAGTACAGCAATCCTTTTGACTTTGAGTTCCACTATTAGTCTTAAACCACTCGCATGCTAATTTACACTTGAAGATTGACATTAATGTATGCTGATCCTGTGTACAAGCTGCAAGAACTGAAGACTCATGTCAAATGATTTGTATTCTAGGTAGGCAGGTCAGTAGTATGTGTGATACCAATGATAAAGATTTGACATCTGTGTGTCATTGCTAACCTTCTTTCACTGTGGTTCCACTTTGACTGTGCATGGCATCTACTCACAGCTGGAGCCCTGCCTAAACCCTGCAGTACGTATTTTCTTGATACTGGAAGCATAGTGTCAAGCCTCAAAGTTTTGTTCTTGAATGGAAAAAAGGAGCATCCTGAATTGGAACAGACCAGATCTATTCTTTAAATTGATCCTTCTGGGGAATATATATGGCAGGTTCAACATTAATAAATCCTACATTTCTTGATGGCAAGAGTAAATTGCTAATGTGGCAGCTTGAGGAGCAGGCAGTTGGACGCTGCTGGCGCATGGGACAGGAGCGTCCAGTGGTCATCAAAAGGTATGGAAAAGTCCCCACTATCTCTTTTCCATGTGCATTTTAACCTTGGAAATACATTGCCTTGCTTTGAAGCAAATAAAATTATCTATTCCTTCAGGTCGAAGGCTTCGATTGTCTTTGTCTTGAGATTGCTTACTCAAACCTCCAAGGTAAATAATAAGAATCAGAATGGTCTTTTTCAGTGGAAACATACCAATTATGTGTTACTGCAGGTTATATGTGGAAAAATCTGTAGAGGCCAACATCCTGAAGTTGCTTCGATCACGTGTGTCCTCTGCCAGTACAACTGCTTCACAGGCTGCCAACTCAACAAACAGGTACACCCAAGATTCACAAAAACCATTAGAGAGGAGATAAGATAGCATGAAAACAGAACCAGAAAGCTGATGAAATTGGTTGAAGCAAGGTACTCACAAAAGTGGTGCCACCTGACATACAGGCCAGCAAAGAACAGCAAGAATGGGGTGGCAGATGTGGCAGGTTGCATCCGAACAGACAAACAGAACCTACGATTGAATGAGTTTGAGATTCTTTTTTCATGAGAAAAAGACTCCAGACAAATAAAGAGTGTGGGCACTTGTGGTTGCACAGTTTGCCCCATGAGTAAATAGATGTAAAGTAGGCAGCTTGGATAAGGCAAGATTCTTGATCAAAAAAACATAGCAAGTGGTTCAAATGTTCAGTGAAGTATACCATAATCATGCACATAGCTTGGAGAGAGGTGCAAGCTCTCTTCAACCCAAAACCCAATAGGCTGTACATTCAAAAGGAACATAGTAAACAAACATCTGATACTGTAGGAGATATAAGTGCAACTTGCTTTGCACATAACGATCTTATCAGAATAAGAGTTCCAGCTGCAGAATGTTTTTGTAGAGTATTTCAGCACCGGTAAACCTGGCTTTTCATTTGAGAATTGCTGCTGGTTTCATAACAAAATGTATTGCAGGCAATGCCAATTAGGACTTAATAAAGGAGACCCTGTCTTTTACACGAAAAAATTGTGGCAGTGGCCACATGGTGGAGCTCACATACTTGCTCCTTAGCGGCAATAGCACATTGGTTGTGTGTTCATATGAAAGTTCGTGATTGCCATGACAGAGGTAATTCAGCACAAGTCTTGACCAAATTTGGCTACTGGTTTAAATTTTTTTAGGGTTCAGATTAAAATGGAACCTAAATTCTTTTTAGAAGACAAGAAGCTATTGGGTTAAAAAGAATGATGGTGCGATTTTTGCATCATAAAAATATAGCAAGTGGGTGATCAAGTAATGAACAAAACCTTCATTTGAGGATTCCTATTCAGGGTGCATAGCACTAGTGCCCACGCCCGCAAGTGTGTGCACCCTAATGTCCACATATAGGGTACAGTAGGTTTTGCCACATCGGCAAAATGCCATGTCATAGACATGCAACATCATGTCATCTGCCACATCATGTGCATATGGGATGCGTAGTGACTGCCACTCTAATTTGCCAAAGGATAATATACACAAACTTCCTCACATCTCAAATTTCAACATATATTATTACTATTCTCTCACTAGTGTTGCAAGCTTATGTTCCAGTGTTGATGCATCTAGTCTAATTAATCAACCCATACATATGCATGAAGATATACATTTCATAATGTAGTTGCTTCCATTTGGATTGACTGTGGAATGATCTTGCTCAAGTTCAAGGCATAGATTGAAAGTCCATTGATTGATTCAATGTACCTAACAAACAAACCTTGAAATATCTCTTAGTTACTTCCATTGGGGGAACACTAACTGTGGTTTCAAAGCTGAATGAGAAGTGAGGACATGTTGATTTTTTTCAAAAAATATCAAAATAACCAAAGAAATTGGAGCAAAATCTCGGATCGTCAAGATTATTCGACCTATTAGTCAAAATAAAAATTTCAAAATTAATTAATTAATTAATTGACAGACATGTGTTGAAGCTACCCAAGATACTATAGTAGTGGGTCATTAGATCAGTACACTATGGGTACACCCCCCTCACTTCTTAATAAGAAGACGCATCAACAGCCCCGGGCCCTAACCAGCCTCATTGAAAAGAAAAAAAAGTTTAGCCCTTGGGTGCATGCTGCCTCACCTCATTAGTTGTAGAGAATTTATATTCCTACTATGTTAATCACCCAATTTTGCCTTGGCCAATATCTCAGTCTTTGATCTGCATTTTTTTTTGCGGCAAAATTTTGCCACTTGGTGACAGAAAAGAGCTGCAATTTTTACTAAGGATCTTTTGGGAGAAAAACCTCCAAATTCATCACATTTTGAGGGAACAAAGGTTGAGTTGCCATATTTAGACTATATGCTCTTGCATGTTGTCAAGTACATTGTGCCAGGGTTTTAAAAAATTCTAATTTTTTCTGTATCCTGTAGCCAAATCTGGCTAAGGCCTCTTGTGGAGGATTACCGGTCCACCTTCCTTACAAATTTAAAAAGGGGGAAAAAAAAAAGAACCCCACTTTCATCATGGGCATCTCATATTATTTTTGTTTATGATCATTTATTTGATCTAACTCAATAGGTATCTCAACTCTTGGAAGGGTGTATTGGGCAAGGCAAAAATAGGTGAGGAACATAGTTAGGAATAAAAATTCTGCTCAACCAATAACACACTGCAGCATACACTGAATAGGCCCAAAAAAAAAATTGTTTGGGAGAAAGGGGGGTTGGGTGTTGAATTTTTTTTGGTTTTCATTGTTTTCAATGTGAATCACAATACAACCATTATATTGTGAAAGGGGGCCAAAGGGAAGCATGAATAAGTTCATGCCATTGCCAAAAATGGCAAAGAACATAGGGTGGCAATAAATTTCTTGCAACCATGAGAGAGGCTGCATTGCACCCTTTATCATTGAGTTGTAGAAATGCAAAACTACTTGTGAGTTCTGCTATTGAAAAAGATGATAACATGCAATTAACATTTTCATATTCAAAGCCCTTTTGCCTTTATAAACCCCCCCCCCCCGGGACAGTTTGTGAAAGTTTTTGGTAGCACTTCAACACTAATTAAGTCAGTTCATTACTCACTATTTCAACCTCTTTTTCATTTTTTTAACATATTACAGGCATCTCTATAGAATATTGTGATAAAATTCAAAAATCCAAACCCAATAATTTTTAAATCCTAGCCCGTGAAAATCATGGGCATCTTAACTAGTATTTAATATTTAATATATTACCTTAATAGCAAAATAATACAATTGGTGACATCAAACATATTAATTAATATTTAATAGTTAATATTTCGCATAATATTTAACCTATTCTCCAGACCATCTATCCATGCATTGTGCAATATTGAATTTTTACTTTTATTGTCTTTTTTCCCATTAATTTGGTTTATTTGATACATTAAGTAGGATAGTGACATCTGGCATGGTGCATATAATTACATATGCAAGAAATTACATTTAGTCATTGAGAAAAAATATTTCTTATTATGTTTATGATAATATCTCGAGCAATGGTATTCATTATGTAATCCGATATGTAATTAGCCTAATGTTCCAACATATAATCAGCTTAATGTAATCAACTTGTAATCAAAACCACCAATTATTCCCACAATATCATTTTAGACTTTATATAATATAATCATTTCACAAGGAACCCATAAGAGATTTTAGATGTTTTTACTTTTCATATAATAGCAACCAGGACATATGTTGTTGTCTGGTTGTCACAATCAAAAATATATATTTAAATTGACTTTAAGATATCACATCAAATACTATATTTTAATTGACTTTAGAAATATCACATTGGAGAATATGTTTTAGTTCACTAAAAAATATCACATCATTTCAATGTGCAATTTTACAAACACATACATGAGTAGTTGTTTCCACTATTCTTTTTTGTAAATTGAATGTTTTAGGGGGAAAAAATAAAAACTACAAATTGAGTTGTTTTTATATAATTTTATTTTTTAATATATTGGTATACATATCTTAAAATTTTAAAATAAATATAAAGAATAAAAAGTATCAAAAACATTTTGAAACAATTGTAACCAAACCTTGTTTTTTTAAAAACATTATTACAACTTCTTAAATTTTTTTGAAAAACTACATAAATTTTTAATAAATTTTGAACACAAATTTTAACATAATATATATATTTTTAATTGAGATTGTTTAAAGATCATTTTCAAAATATTTAAAAATAAACACATATTGAATAGTCACCTAAAGGGGCAGATGTGACTCATAATAGCCTGATTGGACCTTTCATAACCATTCCATACTTGTTCAATAGTCAATAAATGAAAATGATAGTAGGTTGTGGGACCAATATAGTGTGAAAATAGTTTATAATAGGTTTTGTTTTCCCCTAATCGTGATAGGAATAGAGTCAAGAGAATATATTTAAAAAGATATCACATTAGATGTCATTAATTATTATTATGAAGTGATGTGGCTATCTAATCAAGATAATGGAACATGAGTTCTTTAAGTATTATGTGATGTCACTACATATTGTAGACTATTGACATATAGAATTTTCTGATTGTGAGAACATCAAATTAGAGAATATGTTTTCAATATTTATCTTCTATAATTCACACAAAACAACACTAGATCATTGATTTTTCAAATTATGAAGTTACATTTTGAAGCTTGTTGAAATGATAGGAATATGAAAATGAAAGTGATGATTTAAAAGTGATGTGGCTACATTTTTCTTTTTTTGTAATTCTTAAAAAATGGAAAAAAATAAATATTAAATGACTTAACTTTTAATTTTCTAATTACGTAATGATGATGGTGTATGTCAATAAACTTTCATATATTTTGAATTTTGTATTCCTTATTAAATGACTTTGAAATCTAACATAAACACAAGATTTGTGTTCCTTAAAATTAAGAAAACATTCAATAATTAATTTTTAATATTTTAATTCAATATTATTTTATTGTCAAATTATATGAGAACGTATAATATGAGAGTCTTCTTCTAACTCTATATTCAAGATTTTAATTAATAATTCAAGATCCCTTAAAATCTAAAGTAATTAAGTCTACTTGGGAGCACCATTCTAAAGGTTGAAATATTTCATTTAAATGTGAATAAATAGTTTTATAATTCAATATTTGTTAGTTGATGTGACTTAAATTTTTGCTTGTATAATATTTCAATAGTCCACATTTTCAACAAAGTGATGTGACTAGATATGATGGTGGAAATTCCCATTTATTATTAATATACACATGCATATATTATAGCTTGTACTATCAATAATAACCATATTATATCTATCTAAATTTTCATAACCATTTCATACCAAATCAATAAGTGAATATGATAATAGGTTGTGTGATGCCAATAATTATGTAAAAATATTTAATATTATGTTTTATTTTGCCCCTAATAGTTATAAGAATCAAATCAAGAAAATAGATTTTGGAAGATATCACATTAGAGGTCACTAATTTATATTATGAAATGATGTGACTATGTAACCAAGATAATGAAACATGAGTTTTAAAAGGATAATGTGATGTCATTTTGATGAAAAGTGCTATTCAAAAGATTTCAAACCAATGAAATATATATTTCAAATTCATTACAAATCAATCATGCATATTATAAAAAAAATTCAAATCAATGTTACATACATTTGAAACCATTTAAAATCTGCAATATCTTCATCCAAAATCTTCACCCAAAATAATAAAATGAATGGCACATGCTTTTGAAAATATTTCAAACTTGACACGATCTACCCAAAACAAAAAAATCAATCATCCATACTTTTGAGAAAAATCTAATTTTATGATGTATAGTTCTCCCCAAAAATTGAAATTATATTCATACCCATCAAAACACGAAGATTTAAATAGAACTAACATTAAATTATATCTAAAAATCTGTAAAATCTCAAAATCACTCTTTTACATCATCTCGTACTCATGCAAGGCCCATGCATATTCGACACCATGTTAGACTTTAACAACCTTGTGTTATACTTTCATAGTTTTTTTGCATTAAGACTTTGAAATGATTTGGACTTGTATGCACATGGACTTTGCTACCATAACACAATGGGTATAGAATGAAACATTAAGTGCTTTACATATAGCCCAGCACAATTAATTGATCACTTCACTCACATTCACAAGAATTGAATACATGTAGTGAATTTCATTAAACAATTTGTTTCACAACATGACATTATAATGACAATTCTTAATCATTAAGCAATAAAATTTGATTTGAAATCATTGGTAATACTAACCTCAATATTTTTACCTTGAACAATATGAGTCATCCAACCCTCTTGGTTTGCTTACCATTGGATGAATTCCATCATTTATCTTTTGTTTGTAACTTTGAGTTTTTTTAAATGTACAGTTGCCACAACTTCACAAGCAAGCCTTGTTAAAACCAATACTTCCTCTGGAGCATTTTTCAAACTTTTGAATGTTTCCACCACACAAAATATGTTATCCAACTTTTTCCATCTTCAAAGTAGTTCAAAGGAACCATAATATGATCTACTAAACTTCCATTCCAAATTCTGACATGGAAGTAATTTTGATTTTCTCTTGTTAGTCATGGAGTGGATTGGAGGGAACATTAGTAATTGAAAATGTAAAACCTCAAAAAAGAAGCTATTTAATGACCTTGTGTGAGGGGTCTCAAGTTAATGATTCAGTGTACTAATGAAGACTCCCATTTCTATCACAACAATTTGATGTAAGATGATCGTTGCAAATACACCGAGTGCAATTTGAAAATGGATGCTTGTTGAAGGTATCATTGAGAACTTCTTCCTCACAGTTTCAATGTTTTCTGGTTCCTTACAATGTCAAGTTGAACATTGTCAAAGGCAAATGATGCAAGATAACATGAATCCTTGGGTGGATCCACATGGACCATCTCCTGGTTCAGCACTTGCAAAGGATGTGGGAGGATTGACATACTGGAGAGAGAAGATTGATGTGCATTACGATCTCAACATTTGCTCCACTGTGCAAGCAATCGTGTGCGCTGCACCAAGCTGGCCAGTAAATGATGGTCTCTTTTGCCGCAGGCTAATGAGACGTTGGTGCATGGAATGCAAACGAGATGGTGCATTAAGGTATTCAGCAGCCATAGCTGCCACTTCAACTGGCTCAATGTTGCCAATTAACTCTGGGACCACTTCCTCACCTGCCCACCTGCAGAAACACCCAAAGATCCCTGAGTGAATCTCAGAGTCTGAATTCCCTGCATTGGCATTGGATTAGTGCATAGTGTCAGAGATAGCAGCATAGTACCTGTTTGGCCATGAGATGAAGCCTGCAGTCTTCAGCAGAGCAAGGTTCACTAAGTGTGCCGCAGTATCACCAATCCAGCCTGGGACTGCTGCAAGTAGACCAACTACCCCTCCTGTTGCACCTTTAAACATCTGTCCCGAATCCAGCAAATCTATTCAAATCACTTTCAATTTCAAGAGATGGTTGCATGTGGTGCATTAAACTGATAAAGTGAGAAATGTACTGGGAAGAGTCTTCTGACTGTGGCCTTGCAACTGTGGTGACCATGCAAACTTCAAATAGCCAGAGGATGGAGGGATAGGTAGATTGTGCAAACCTCAAGAGCATGAGTTGGAAGGACAATGAACATAGGAATGCCTAAGGATCCAAGCTCTGCAGTATTAGTGCCAACCTGCATAGTCATCTCCCACAAATGTACTCAGCTGGTTGTCATCTTCACCAATGGTGTACAAAGTTGCTGAATGTGCCAGAGAGGATGGACAAAGTTATCACCAACTGTAACAGGACTAGTAACAAAAAGAATGCTTGCAAGCAAGATATCTGATGGAAACTACTAGAGTTAGTCACTTGGTGAAGCCTGCAAGGTGTGGTTGAATGCCATCACAAAACTGCAGATACTGTTGTCATAGGGCAGAGCTGATGCAGCAACAGAAGACCTCAGAACTGCAAATCTTAATGGCTACAGAGCAAGAGGACAGGCAAGTACCGTAGTGAGGCACAAGTTGCATTGTTGGTACACTGTGTATGGGGGAAACTGTTGCCATATCTCTATATGCACTTGGCCCTTTGTCAGAAGTTCCCCCACTGGCCCATCTTTCAAAAATTGTGGGCTTTCCTTTGCCCCTCTATCCTCAAATTGCTTCATGGAATCTGGTTGAATTTCCTTTGACTGATTCAAGACAAGGTTCCCTGCAGCCCATTTAAAGCGGGCAATAAGGGGATTCAGACATGGGTCAGCATGACGGGCCAGCACATCCAGGCTGACAGTTGGAGCTAATGGCAGCACAAACCGCACGTGGCCCTCCAACCTATCCTGCCACCCTACCCTCCCTTCATAAGTTTGCACCACACTATACATACAACCTGATCTAGACCAGATACTATTGCTTGATTGGACCTGCTGCTATTTGATCCAAGGAGATGAAGGGAGATCACCACATTTGCTAAAGGCTGCTGATTGTGGTTGAAACTCATTCCTGATTTGCTTTTCAATCACAGTCCCCACAGACAAGAAAGACAAGAATTTATCCTGAATCCATGCACTGTGTGCAAATGAGAGAGGGATGCATGTAGGAAAGGGGGAGCATAAGCAGCTTGTAATTAATTACCGTTGATGAAGATGCTCCGCAACTGCAATAAAGTAAGGGACTCCTATTGCAAGCTTTGCATCCTGCACATGTTAATCAACAGACTCGGTGACAGAGTGGCTATGTAGGCTATACTAAAACAAGAGATCCATTCTCTCTCTTGCAAAACTATAAGTTCTAGGAAACACTGGAGTTTCGTATGATAGGAAGCAGTTCATTCCAATAACTAAGATTGTACACTAAAATGAATGTGCCAAACCTAGAGATGATTGAACAGCCTATTAGAGCGTAAAATCAGAAGTGGTGGACAAATGTCCCAAGTATCAACAATCCTACTAGTGTTCACCTTAGACCCTGGCAGCAGCCCAACCACTGGCACTGACTCCTCAGCTGTCATGGCTGCAGACTGATTTCCTGAAAGAGGTGGCCAATGAGGCAACCCTGTGATGGATGTTGCAACTGCATCAGCAAATAGATCTCCAACTACTTGGCACTGTGTGCGGGCCCATTTTGGCACTTTAGAGAGCATCTCATCTGAGTGCAATAAGTAAGCGTCCACCAGACTACTCATCCATCCCAACATCAACACAAGAACAACTTAGAGGAAAGGTGGTTGAGGGGTCCAATAACAAATCCTGCAGCAAGACTCTCCTTTGTCTGTGCTGTCTTCACATTCTAATTTCTTCCAAACACAGAGACTTGCAGCTGGAATGGCTGACTTGAATCTCTAGCCCCAGATGACAAATAATGTAAAAATACCAATTTCAGATTGTTTGGCTTTTCTAAGACTTAAATGTGCTAAAAAAAACTGCTAAACCAGAGGTCAAGAGAGTGGAGTAAAGAAGTTGAACAAACCCAGGCCATCGCACAGCATCTTCAGTGTAAACCAGTGTTCTATAACCCAACCTGTATCCCAGTACCAGCTGCCTCCCATTACCCCAAAAAACCATCCATAATATCCATATCAGCAATGATCCACCCTATTATCACCATCAAAAGCTTGTGTAAATTCAGAGTCCTGCCATAATGCTGCAATTCTATGATACCCAACTGTACCTTCTCTCTTCTTTGCTCTATCGAACTTATGAGAAGTAATTGCATTGGTTGTTGATCTTGTCCCTACTGCATCTGCTTTTTATAAACTGCATGTCCTTGTGTGGTACTGCTTGGAGGATGAGATACCATGAAGGACAAGAGCTAGTACCGCATTAAATTGGTCACCACCCAGAAATATGCATAATCCTTGTTTCCGCCAGTCCCAATTTTGCAAACTACGCCCGAGTAAAAGTAGCTGCCAGAAACCTTCTGGGCCCTGGCCAGGATCAGGCAGAAACCATCAAAGAGTGTGCAGCACAAAGAGATGCACCATTCAATTCCTTGTGTGTGTGCATGGGCATGAACTGCAAATGTGGTTGTTTTGTTTTAGCGGTAATGGGGTGTATTTTAGTGGGACATCGCACAGTCAAGAAAGCTTGATTGCCAATGCAAACAATGAGTAGGTACACAAAAATTCAATGAGACAACATCTGTCATTGTTTATGCTGAAATTTGGAAAGGCACAACAACATACCTGACATCTATCAATCTCATCAAACGTTAGGAGTAGCTGCAATTCACTGCCAGAGGCATGTGGGCAGGGCGCCAGCACAACCTACCCAGACAACCACATTATTTCCCCCTCAGTCCTCAATGAGCATAAGCTGATCAATCAAGATCAAATGTAGGGTTTAGGGTGAGAGGGTTTTGGCTCTGTGAGAAATGCTCAATGATGGATCCTAAACCTTTTAGAAGGCAGCAGAGTCAGTCTTTGTTCAATAGTATTCAATCCACACCTTGACGAACACCAAAAAGGAGGTAATGTCCATCTGTTGAAGCTCAACTGCCTCTAATAACCATTTACAAGACAAAAGGTCAGCAGATAAGCAAAAAAAAAGAAAGTTAACAACCATGCAAAACACACCGATATGCGAATGTCAGAGAAATGCTTGTTGGTATGCTGTCGCAAAGCTGTCACCACTGGCTTCACCCATGCAGCAACCTCGCCTGGACCATTGGTCAGAATCACAATATCGAATTGATTGTTATTGATTGCTGCAGGCAGTTGTGCTGCTCCATTGTTGTTGTTGCAGTTAGATGGACTTGTGACTGCTGCTTCTACTACTACTCTGCCTTTTTCGGTCCATCTTGTCCTCCTCCAACCTTCTGTTCACGAACTCAGAGAAGCAGAGGACGCATGTGCAATCAAAACTTTTTGCGGATTTCATGCACCATTATTCTTGATACCAAAGAGCAAATCTCATGTGGCTGAAAAGAAACAAACGGCCAATACATCCTCCCTTCACAAACAAACAAGGATTGCCCAGAACCAAGAATTTTTCCCCCTAGGTCACCACTGGAAGCTTAAGATATGTCAGCTTAAGATAGTCTTCTGTGCAAAATCCACAACAACAACACCATGGTCCACTAGCCTCAGAGCACAAAGGACTATCTTTGTAGCATCTTTCAAGGACTTTGCAAGGATGGGCATGAGGCTAGGGTTTTGATTCTGCATACATTGCATTGCAAAAACACTGCAGAAAAATCCAAAGCACAACAACAAAAGCATGTCAGCAAGCTTTCAGCAAGTGAGAGTTGGATTTCTTATTATTACTTGGTCCTTGTGAAGTGTTGTGCACGGATCTTCGCTCTCTAAGAGCTTGCTTTTGGAAGGTCGAGACCTGCTTAGAAAAATGTCTTCTTCGTTCCGGAGGAGATTGAGGAAAAGTCGTCCGGTCCACTGCAGAAGTGCTGATGGAGTATGACACGCCCCGGTGCAATGGCATTGTGCATGATGCAGCAGCACGATGGCGATGCCATAGGTTAGCCATTCAGATCTGCAGCAATAACAATGTCTTCTCAAATTCTTCCGACTCTTGTACACCTGACGAGAGATTGATGAGCTTTCTTATCAGAATGGTGGCAGGGAGCTGTTGTTTCTAGGGCTTTCGTGTCCGTGTGTTTCTTCTTCTCTTTGTTGTTTCTTCTTCTAACTTAATACTATGCGCCACTGTTACGGTTGTTCATAGCCCGATCTTGCTTGTTTCAATGTATTATTGTGTGGATTTCTAAGGTAAACTGGAGAGAAGGAGAGAAAGAAGGAGAGCATAGCAGCAGTCATGGCCTGCAGATTGAGAGCAGAGCAGTGGGCATGGAGCCTGCGGATTGAGCGCAGAGCAGAAGTCATGGAGTCTGTGGATTGGAGATCAGCAGTCATGAAGCCTGTGGATTTTCGAACCTCTCCCCGATGATCGATGAGGACAAGCACCGCATGTCCACCATATCGACCACCTTCAAGTCCGTGACAGGTTAGTCGCTGTGTGTTTGGCTCGGTTTTTGGACGAAGATGTTTCTTCTATTTTACGAGGAGCTTTTCCTCTCCTCCCTGCTTCCATACGCTGGTTGTAGGGAGAAAGAAAGGAGGAACTTTGTTGTGTGTAACCCGAAGCACAAACCATGCAGAGCCTTTGGAGTTCCAAGCCTTTACTTTGAAAACATCAATTTTGTTTATGAAGACATTCCTAGTCCAGTTTTTTTGGCAAGCTTTTTTTGTCAAATCTAAATGGTGAGCAGTTTCCTTGTTTAAAGGAGGATACAACCAGGGAGCTCAAATCAGAAGCAATATCATACAATGGCATGTATGGAATCATCAAGTTGTGCTTCCTAAGATGGGAAGAATTACTTAAGCCATCATTTGCAAACAAACTCAAATGTCTTCCTTCTGGTGCCAGTCACTAGGTTGCCCATGCTTACTACTCACTTTTGTGCACATTATGGCAGCATTACTGGGAGCAAAGATTCAGTAGAATTTAAATACACCTTTTGTTTTTGGACCGTTTTGTGATCTGGATCCAAACTAGCCCTTACATCTCACAGACATACAGGTAGCCACTTAGACAATAGAACATCCATTTGCAATTGGAAAACTTTTGTGTCCACTAACAGGTTTGGTGGTGAAGTACATCCTCATTCTCGTAGTGAAGGTGGTGATAGCTCTTCAGGCCGGGTTGGCATAGCATTCAGCTCCTCTGTAAAAAGGAATGGTAAGCTTTCAACCTCTGACATGTGCTCTGACTCAAGCTCAAGCTTGGACTCATCCTCAGAGGCAAGGGGCCCATGCTTGGCTGCTGCTCGGACAACTCGGTCTTGCACAGCAGATGTGTTGGGTGATGTCACCAGCTGCAGTGTACCTGACTCTGCCTGCCCTGAAATCCCCAAGAGACCTTGCATGGCAAGCGAGAGTGGTCTTTGCAAAATTCTGGCAGCCATCAATATGTGAGGTAAGCAAAATCCTGAACAGAATCTGGTCTAGCAAATTTTTTATTCAATGCATCCTGAAGAGGGCTTCTTGAGTCATTCCTATGTATAAGAACACAGCTCCAACATAGCATCAGACTCCCTGGAATGCAAAAGATAAAGTATACCTGAAATCTGCTTTCACATCCTCAAAACTGTCATATGCTTTTGCCCTTGAGTAGACCACCTGTAGTAGATAATCTGCCTTATAAGTACATTATCATTATCAATCTACAGAACCCCTTGGACCTATTTATTCACAGCAGTCCAGAGAAAGATTCAAATCAGGGCACTTCCAGCTCTTAGTCCTGGCCTGACCACCTGCTTCTATGAGAACCCTAGCACCATGAAATAGTTACTACCATATTCACCATCTCAGTTACCAAACCATATTTCAAGTCAATGTAGATATGTATCATACCTGGCTTGTGCCGATAACTCCAATTAATTGCAAGGTTTTCTCCCACTCTGCTCACAGGGACAAATATCTGATCAGGCAGTTGTGCTAAGGCGAGAGTGAACCAACAGCCACGAGAACACTGTGAAGAATGGATGGTGAGTGGACAGGAAACACTTTTCCATTGGGTTCCAGTTCCTTAGGTAAGCAGCTCAGTTGCTGTTTTTCCTTCCCACCTACTAACAACCCAATCACCCTTACCTGCATACTAATCATTGAAATGCATCTATATGCTTATTAGCCACCTATTGTACTACAAACTGATGGACCTACCTACATACCTACAGTACCTATTTTTTGGAGCATAGGCTCTTGAGGTGAAACTCAATGTCAACTCAGTTGGGGTTCATCCACACTTGAGTCATTACAGGCTTCCAATGGATGGTGTGCTGGCTGTTGGTTCACTCTGGTCAGGCATGCTAGGAGAGTGTCACAAAATCAAAATTTGCACATTTGTCATCCAATAGCCTCCAAATCAAATGTGATCTGTATTGAGTTTTAACATCTATTGAATCTATAGACCGCAAATCGATGAATGTGGTAAAGAAGTGCATACCAATTGCTGCATAGAGCCCTGCCACTACGCCCTGTACACATCCAAAGTTGAATCCATCAGCACATATTCTTATACAAAACATCTTGACTTTGGTGAGCACTAGAAAGAGAATTTAAGAGCTGAATTTTGCAGAGAAAGGAACACAAAGAAAGAGAATTTAAGAGCCAAATTCCTCTTTCACATACCATGCACACTAAAAGCACCCCCTCTGCAGTGGGTTTTACTTCCCCAATAAAATCTTCTGTGTCCTGCATGTGCAAGTAAAATAACATGTAAGTACACAGCTTGAAAACCATCTCTTATATAATTACAACAGTGTGTCTGTCCGTCCAGGTGTCGATCTTGATTTCAGGACCTCGACGGACGGACAGGACCAGGTCTTGAAATCGAGGTCCCTAGATGGAAGAGGGTTTAGGCCGGGCCGGGCAGGGGCACCCACGGGCCCGGGCCGGAAAAAACGGGGTTCTGGAAAACGGGGTTCGGGAGAACGGGCGGCCAGACAGGGCAGGGCGGGGCAGGGGGCAGGG
>Ga0116228_10000666_pt1 | contig 26688 bp, 24 predicted proteins | sample S1TSphfallax_2_FD_89694 | JGI IMG/M metagenome (GOLD analysis project Ga0116228, IMG submission 89694) | Host-associated microbial communities from peat moss isolated from Minnesota, USA - S1T2_Fc - Sphagnum fallax MG | ecosystem: Host-associated > Plants > Peat moss > Unclassified | place... | reverse complement strand
ACTCGTGCGGGGGCGACCCGAGCACGACTCCCACTGCCCCGTGATAGGGGTCGTTCGCCTCCCTCGGAGGCGACGTCCGAAGAGGGATCGATTCATGGCCACAGCTTACGAAGTTACCTATATCGTCCGACCGAATCTCGAAGAGACGGAGGTCGATACCAAAGTAGAAGCGATCGCGGAAGCGCTGCGTACGAGCGGCGCCGAGGTCGGCGAGATCGAGAAGATGGGCAAGCGCCGCTTGGCCTACGAGATCGACGACATGCGCGAAGGCTACTACGTCGTCATGAAGTTCAATAGCGATGCCGCCCAAGCAAAGGAACTCAAGCGTCTACTCGGCCTGAACGAGGACGTGATGCGCGAGCTCCTCATCAATCTTGATTTAGACTAAGCGTCGGGAGGCACGGCACCATGGCCGGAAGTTATAATCGCATCACCCTCGTTGGGAACCTCACCCGCGACCCGGAGATCCGTTACGTGGACGGCGGCGGCAAAGCCGTCACGAAGTTCGCGCTCGCGATCAACCGCAAGACGAAGGGCAACGACGAGACGATGTACATCGACATCGTCGCATGGGATCGCCTCGGCGAGATCTGCAATCAGTATCTGAAGAAGGGGATGTCGACGCTCGTCGAGGGTCGCCTCTCCATCCGCGACTACACGAACAAAGATGGCGAAAAACGCAAGGCCATCGAGGTCGTGGCAAGCGACATGCAGATGCTCGACTCGAAGGGCCGCGGCGAAGGCGGCGGTTCGTACAACGGCGGCGGCGCGAGCCGTCCCGCAGCGGGCGGCGTGCCGGCGACCGGCGGCGATGATTTCGGCGACGCGATGGACGACGAAATCCCGTTCTAACGTTCTGAGGTTCTGACGCTCTGAACGACTAAACGAGAACAAGAAAGCGACGGCTAAAGACCGTCGCTTATTTCGTTTGGGGTCTGGTGTTTACCAGCGATAATGCTAAATCATCGATCGGTACCCCTCTGTCTCGAAGATGTTCGACAAAAGCGTTCGCACTCGATGGCGTAACAAAAATAAAGCGCAGTATGCCGCGGGTCTTTTCAATTCGCAGTGCAGGAGCAAAGAAACGGTTGCGTAGCCCTACACTACGAAAATAGTCGTCAATCGGGCTGCGGCCAAGGTACGGCTTGTAATAGTACACGTGCTTCATCTCGTCAAACCGTAGGCTGAATATTGTTACTACGCCGAGTAAGCGGCACTGGAAAGCCGTCTTCGTGAAGTGGTACCTGAAGACAACGGGGCCTAGCATGCTCACGACACGAGCTAAAATTAGGAGTGATAGAAGCTCTATTAATTGAACCGGTATTGCGATGCCGCCTACATGAAAGAGCGCGCGTTCCGGAGACACCATGTATTCCTAAGAGCGCGGCTTTGCGGAAATTGGCACTGTCGCAGTTTTCTTCAAAACGTCGATCCTCGCTTCTTCTTGAATTTCAGCAGACATGGCAGTCCGCTATCACGCGATGCCGAGGGCAGGCGCGACTGGAGACGCAGCGTTCGTCGGGAACCGCCTGGCGCTACGTCCGGCGTCGGAGGATGAGCGCTATGCGTTGTGTACGAACCGTCACCACGTGCCGAAAGCGCCACCGGCCGCGCCGGAACCTCCCCCAGATCCGCCGCCGCGGCGACCCGGTTCACCGCCGGCGCCGATGATTCGGCCTGGGGCGCCCGCGCCCGGCCCTGGAGAGCAATGGCCGCGTCCCACTTCGCCTGGTCCGCGCCCCGTTGCCCCGCGGCCTCCACTCGCGCCGCGTCCCGGCGTGTCCCCCGTCCAACCTGCGCCCGCGCCCAGTCCGCGAAAGCCGATCATCCCGCCGCCGCCGGGTACGCCTCGACCAACGGATCGCCACATCACGACCTAGCATGGCCGTGAGTGATTAGTCGATCGATAGCTTCGGACGTGTTCGATTACCGGTAACCTGCACCGGTTTAAGCCTCGTTGGCGGTCGAAGCTAATTAATAATCGAGCTCGACGCGCTACAAAGTAAGCCCAGCTTCCGGATTCAATGTAAAACGGGGCGCTCGAGCGCTATTCGGTGTGATTTGCTACTCCCTATTGACCATCGAGCTACCGTACGTCTCGGATGCTACGACAACGAAGTCTCTATACAAGGGCTGAGAGCATCGAAATAACTGCCGTATCCACTATCCTATCTCGATCGCAACGCCCGCGGTGTCGGGTTTGGGAAGGCCAGCAATCAAGGGTAAGACCAGGAGCGTTGCAGCGCCGATAACGAGAAAGACGTCGGCAAATGCAAACGCAAGAGACTGTTGGGTCACGAGTTGCGATAGAGCTTCGGCAATCTGTTGCGGGGATCGTCCGCTTGCGAGCGCTTCACGGATCGGTGCGCGACTGAGCGTCACCAGGCCCGAGAGCGTGTCCATGTGTAACGCCTGGCGCTGGTCGAGGAGCGTGACGAGCGTCGCCGCAGCGATCGAACCGCCGAGTTGAAAAAACAGATTGATGAACGCGCTGACCGCGGAGCGGTCCTCCGCGTTTTTTACCGCTCCTAGTACGCTAAAGAGCAGCGGGACGAAGAGCATCCCGCAGCCGATTCCCTGGACGATAAGCGGCGCGACAAACGTCGAAAAGTCGGCTCCGCTCGTGGTCGTGTATGCTTGCCAAATGCTTCCGACGCCGGTAACGAGCACGCCCGTGGCGAGCATGATCCGCGGATCGATTTTCCCACTTTGCACGAGCAGGCCAACGAGCGGTGTTACGAGAGCAATCGGAACTGCGCGGACGAGGATGAGCGTCCCACTCAGTGTCGCGGTGAATCCGAGGAGCGTACTGACGTACTGTGGCAAGATGAGCGTTGCGCCGAAAAGTGGGACGCCAAGCACGATGCCGATCGCCGAACCGAATGCGACGCTTCGGTTTCGGAAGACCGACAACTTCACGATCGGAGTACGCGTGCCATACAACTCCCAGATGACGAATCCAATGTAGCCAGCCACTCCCGCGATGGCCGACGCGACGATGCCTGGATTGCTAAACCAATCGTCGCGCTCGCCCTCATCGAGAACGTACTGCACCCCGAAGACACCCACCGCCAGCAAAACGATACCGAAAAGGTCGCCCGGCACATGTTCGGCGTCCTGCGGATCTTTTAAATAGAGCAGCACGAGCGTGAGTGCGAGGATGCCGAAGGGAACGTTGATGAAGAACACCCAGCGCCAATCGAGATTGTCCGTCAGGACGCCGCCAAACGCCGGCCCGAGTGCGGGTCCGAAGACTGCGCCGATGGTGAAGATGCCCTGACTCGTTCCGAGTTGCTCGGGGGGAAACGTGTCGATTAAAATTGGCTGCGCGACTGCAAGTAATCCGCCGCCGAATGCGCCTTGGACGACGCGCGCGAGAATGAGCAACCCGAGCGATGGCGCGAGACCACAGGCGACCGAGGCACCGGTAAAGCCGACGATCGATATTGCAAAGTAGCGCTTTCGCCCAAGCCGGCGCGAGAGCCATGGCGTGAGTGGAATGACGATCACGTTGGCAACGATGAAGCCGGTCGCCACCCACGTTGCCTGATCGATTGTCGCACCGAGATTTCCCTGAATATACGGCAACGCGACGTTGATGATCGTTGAGTCAAGAGTCTGCATCAGCGCCGCACACATGACGCCGACGACGACAAGCGTGCGGCGTAGTCCCTGTTCTTCGACATTACGCTTTGTCAGGTGAGCCGCCGCGTTGCCGTCGGCGTGCACGGCGTTGTCTCGAAGCGGGGTTCGAGCGCCTACGAGCACATCGGGACCGCGGCGGTCAATCATGAGCGAGGTCCGCGTTTTCAGTGACGAAGGAACGGAGATAGGCGTACGCCGAGCGCGCGTTCCGGGCGGAATGCTCGTCCTCAACGATGGTCGTGATCGCGCGATGCAGCATGTGCCAGGCGCTCGCGCCGTCGTCGCCGGTAAGCGCAGCGAAGAGCAACACGTGGACGCGCGCGACGATCGCCATTCGGTTCCGGTCATCTCCCGCGATCGTTGCGACGTGCTCGACAAAAGTCGTCACGAATGAGCGCGCGTTCTCGTCGAGTTCTCCGACCCGATCGGCCTTGAGCGTCGTCATAAACGGACCTTGTCGTACTCACCGCTTTGCATGTGCGCCGGTTCCCCGGCTTGGTACGCGTCCGGCTCCATGACCCCGCCTTTTACGATAAAAGTATCGCGATTTGAAGATTTGCAATATTTACGATAGAATTATCGGAATGTCAAGAGCGGAACGGCGGGCCTTCGTCCCGCGCAAACGCCAGCATCGCGGCGCCCGCCGGGTCGACGATATCGTTGCGGCGGCGGCAAAGCTCTTCGGGGAACGCGGCTTCGAGGGCACGAGCATGAACGCGATCGCCAAAGCGGCCGGCATCACGATCGGGTCGATCTACCAGTATTTTCCGAGTCGCGATGCGATCGTCGATGCGGTGGCCGAGTACTACCTCGCGGCGTTTCGCGCGCACGAGCTCGAGGCGATGGATACGCCCCTCGGGACCTCGATGCACGATCTCATCCACCGTAGCGTGCTCAAGCTCTTTGATTTCCACACGACTTATCGGGGTGTCAAGGCGTTTCTCGACGCCGATCCGCGACGTGCCCAGAGCATCCGCACGATTCACGAAGAAGTGGCGACCGGAGCATCGCTGATCGCACGGTATTATCCGGAACGACCGTATGCGGAATTGGCGCGCATGGTATTTGCTGCATCCGCAATCATCCGCGGATCGGCGGCGGCGCTCATCGACCTGGAATCCCTCGAGAAGCGCGCTGCGTTCGTCGAAGACATCGCCTTCGCGGTCGAACAGTTCATCCTCGCGCGGCTCGGCGCGCCGATCGAACTTGCCGAGTGATCGGCAGCTGTCAACTGCGATCGACCGCTACCGTCCGATCATGTCCTGATAGTCTTCCGGAGGCGCTTCGGATCGTAAGGCGTCGATCGCTCTTTCGTTTGGCTGGCGTTGCGACTGATTGGGGGCGGCAATGCGCCGCTCACCGCGATCTTACCGTTTGCGTGGGACGAAACGAGAGCCGCTTGACATTTACGATTATTCACTCGTATAATCCGGGAACAGATTTTACGAGTGATATATCGTAAAAAGATTGCCGAATGGGGTCTAGCGTGCCGATACTAATTGCGCTTCTTTTTGCGCTCGCGCCGGTCGGACATCTCGATCTCTTGCAGTCGGCGTTGAACCCGAATCCAACGTTGAAGACGTATATTGCAACGGCGGAGCTCGTTGCCCAAACACATCCGTTGCCGCTAAAGCGAACGTTTCACGGTACCGTGTACTACGTCGCTCCGACCCGAAAGATTGTGTTCGATAGTGTTTCTGGAATGCTCAGCCGCTTTCAATCTCTTACGATGAACACACCGACGTGGGCGCAGGCGAAGAGAGGCTACACGATCTCGACGTCGGGGGATGACGGCAAAACCTCGACGTTTACGCTGGTCCCGACGAAGAGCGGCGGTCGTGTTACGAGCCTGGTCGTTTTGGTCGATGACGCGACGGCGCTTGTAAGTCGCGTCGTATATCGTTATCACGATGGAAGTGTTCTGAGCTTCGATCAGAGGTATCAGGCGGCTGGAACTTTCCAAGTCCCGGCGGCGATCGATGTGTCGGCTCATTTTCCGGCCTATTCGGTCGATGCGAAGATTCGCTTCTCGGACTATCACACGAACGTGCCCGTGCACATCTAAGAGCGCGTTCGACTCGTGAAACGCTCACAATTCGTTGACTCCGCTCATTGAGGAGTTGTATTTACGTGCGGTCGGCCGGCTCGCCGATCCGCGTCGACAGGCCCGTCAGCGTCGGAATCGTGAGCGCGAACGTCGTGCTGCCGGCACGCCCGTCTTCGAGTACGATCGTGCCGCGGAGGCGAGCTGCCGCCTTCTCGGCGATCGCCAGACCTAAACCCGAGCCGGTGATCTCGCCGCGGTCGGCGCCGCGATAGAAGCGCTCGAAAACCCGTGCTCGTTCATCATCGCTGATTCCCGGTCCGCCGTCGCGCACGCGAACGAAGATCGAAGCACCGGCGGCTGCGACCGTTACGGTCACCGGCGTTTGCGCGCCATATTTGACGGCGTTCTCGATGAGGTTTGCGACCACTTCATAGAGGTCGACCGGCTCGCCGAGTACGAGTAGCTGATCTGCCGCATCGACGACGATCGGCGTCGGCGTGATCACCGCGAGCGCCCGAGCGGCTTGACGCACGATCGCGCCGACATCGACCACTTCTGGTTGCGCTTCGATCACGCGATCGAGGCGAGCGAGCGTCATCAATCGTTCTACGAGCGTGCGCATCCGCTTCACCTCAACCGTGAGCGACCCGAACACCGTTCGCGCCATTTCCGGGTTGCCGATGCCGCCGCGGCGTAGCACATCGACGTAGCCTGCAACGACCGTTAGCGGAGTGCGCAATTCGTGCCCGGCCTCAGCAACGAATTGCCGGATCTGCTCTTCCGCACGTCGGCGCTCCAAGAAGGCATCCGCTACCCGTTGCGCGGCGCCGTTGTACGCAGCGGTTAACTCTCCGATCTCGATGCTATCGGCGGTCTGCAGGGGACGCGGCGCGAAATCTCCGCTGGCGAAGCGCTTGAGCTCTGCCGTTACCGTTGTCAACGGCAGCAGCGTTGCCCTCGCTCCGAAGCGTGCGCCGGCGAAGGCGAGAACGAGCGCGATCGCAATCGAGAGTACGATCAACGCGTAGAACGTTTGGAAGATTGCATCGACTTTTCGGTGGTCGGGTATAACGACGACGCCCGATTCGCGGACGTGCACGAAGGTCGGACCAAGTCCAAAAAGTGATCCGACATCGATGTTGCTCGACGGAAGTCGAGGCGATGCCATAAGATCGCGCGAGACCGGGATGACGTCGACTCCGTTGTCCCGCGCGCTCGCGACCAAGCGTGCCACGATGGTGGCGGATGGTTCGGCAGCGGGCGCCAAGGCAATGTTCGCCTCGACGTGCGCGATGGCAGTTGCAAATTCGTGCGCGATCGGCCGACTAAGGTATGCGAAGATGGCGATATTCGTGATCAGCGCGAGGGTCGCGAGCACGATGAAGCCGCCGACCGTATATAACAGCATGAGGCGGAGGCGCAGGGAACGCACTGCGCTCATCGCAGGACGTAGCCGACGCCGCGCACGGTCTGAATGAGCGCGCGCTGCGCGGCTTCATCAATTTTCCCGCGCAGATACGAGATATAGGTTTCGACCGTTTGCGTCGACGTGTCACGATCGTCGCCCCAGACGAGATGAATGAGTTCGTCACGCGTGAAGACGCGACGCGGTCGGCGCGTGAGCGCGGCGAGCAGGTCGAATTCGCGGGTCGAGAGGTCGATATACTTCGATCCGCGCCGAACCGTGCGCGCTTCGAGGTCGAGTTCGAGGTCTTCGTAGGTGAGGACGCTCACCTCACGTAAGCGCGGCCGCCGTAACGCTGCGTGCAGCCGCGTCGCGAGTTCCTCGAGGTCGAATGGCTTGGGGAGATAGTCGTCGGCGCCGGCGCGGATTCCGTCGATACGATCGCGCACTTCGCCGCGTGCGGTGAGCATGATGATCGGAACTTCGGTGAGTCGGCGAATCATTGGCAAGAGCGTCAGTCCGTCGACTTTGGGAAGCATCACGTCAAGTACGATGCAGTCGGGGTGCCACGACCGTACGAGCGACAACCCCTCGACACCGTCGCCTGCGGCGCGTACCTCGAAGCCCTCGACGGCCAAGGCGACCTCGAGCATTTTTCGGACGCTCTCTTCATCGTCGATGACGGCTACACGCGGTTTTTGCTGGTCCATCGGCACCATTCTGCGCTCGAACGCTCCGGGATCGCCGCGAAGCATTCAAGGCGATTTCGGAGCTTTTCTCGGGTTGTAGCGCAGCATCTTGCGCCAAACTGCGGCCATGAACACCTCGCATGGCACGTCTGTTTCTTCTCCGGGAGGGGCGGTCCAGTGATGGCCGCCGTGGTCCTTGCCGCGATCGTCCTTCCGCAGAACGCAACGAACGCTCCGGCTTCGCAAGCGAAGGTGGCGCAGGCGGCTCCCCAGGCAAACGTCACCCCGGCCCCGGCCCCGGTCTCAGTCGTCGAGTCGGCAGCGCTGCCATCAATCGATGGCGGGCTGTCGCTCCCGTATCCAGCGTATGGCTCGCCGCAGCCGCAAATCCTCACGACACAACGAGCCGCCGGCGTACCTGCGACCGTCACGCTCGCCGAGGCGACCGCTATCGCGATCGCTCGCGTCCCATCGCTCGACGCCGCGCGCGGCGAAGTCGCGTTCGAAGATGCGTCGGTCGCGCTCGCCCGGACCGGATTCGCGCCGGACGTGAGCATCAGCGCTTCTCCCAAATACTCGTACGTACAGGGCGGAGGAGCGAACGCATCCGCGGCTTCCGCGGCACTCTTTTCGGCCGAGAGCAATAGCGGATCGCTCTCGCTTTCGCAGCTCATCTTTGACGGCGGCCAGATCCGCGCGAAGATCGACGCGGCCAGGCTAACGCGTGACGCGGCGCTTGCCACCTATCGGCGCGATGCGCAGACCGTCGCATTCAATGTCGCCGATGCTTACTATACGTTGCTCGCCGACGAACGCACCGTCGCGGTCGATGAGGAACTGCTGCGCGAGAATATCGTCTCGGAAAATTTGGTTCGCGCGCAGATTCGCGCGGGCACCGTCGCGGGAGCCGATCTCTCAGCCCAGCTTGCGACGACCGCCAATGCGCGCACCACGCTCGTGAGCGCTCAAGGCACGTTGGAGAACGACCGCGTCGCGTTCGCGACGGATTTGGGCTTGCCCGCAAATACCGACGTGCTGCCGCGCGACGATACGCAAGGCCTCGAAACCGCGACGCCCGCGAGCACGCTGCCGGCCTTCGCAAACGCGCTCGACACCGCATATATGGAGCGGCCCGACGTCGCTGAAGCCCGGCTCACCGTTGCGGCCGATGAGGCGTCGCTGCGCGGCGCACGGCGCGGGCTTTCGCCGACCCTCTCGTTCTCGGGCTCCAAAGGACTCGAGTCCTCGAATCTCGGCGGCGGTGCGATTCGCAACGACGGGACGCTCGTTTTTTCCGTCACCATTCCGATCTACGATCAGGGCATTACCCGCGCGAATATCGCGTCTTCACGTGCGACCGTCGCGATTGCAAACGCGAACGCGGCGACCACGCGGATCGCCGTCTCGCAGGACGTCCGCCAAGCGTTGATCTCGATCGTCAGCGACCGCGCGGTTCTCGATCAGACGCGCGCCGCCTACGACAGCGCGGTGATCTCACTGCGCTCCACGCAGGGTCAATATCGTGTCGGCTTGAGCACGCTACCCTCGATCATCCAAGCCGAGGCGACGCTTACGTCCGCCGCAACCAACATCGTTAACGCCATCTACACACTGCGCATTGCCGAGAATAACCTGCGCTACGCCCTAGGGACGAATTTACAATGAACATCCGCAATCTGAATCTGACGAACGCCCTCGCGTTTGCAGCAACGGACATCCGCATTCCGTATCTGCGGACCGTCGTCGCGCTTGCGGTGACGATCGTGTCGGGTTGCGCGCACGGTGGCCCGCCGCCCGGCGGCCCGCCGCCCGTTAGCGTTAGCACTGCGAGAATAAGCCGCGGCGCGATCGCGACGTTCGTGTCGTTCGACGCTGAGGTCACGCCCGTGTACCAGACTACGCTGAGCACGCCTGAAGCCGGCACGGTCACCGCCATAAACGTGACCGAAGGTGATTTCGTCCATCGCGGCCAGTTGCTCGCGTCTCTGGACACCTCGCAGCTGCAGGCGACCCTCGAAGCCAACGAGGCGGCGGTGCGCGCCGACGCGGCACAACTGGTTCACAGTACCGTCGCTGCGCCGATTCAGACACAGCAATATTCTTCGGCCGTCGCGTCTGCCAACCAGAACCTGCAGAGTGCGATCAACAGCGTTCGCTCGGCGCGTGCGGCGCTCGCTCACGACGAGCTCACGGAGCGGGCCGACCTGCAGTTGCTCGGCCAGCAATACGTCTCGCGCCAAACGTACGAGCAGGCGCGGGCGACGGCAGTGGCATCGCGCGAAACGCTGCGCAGCGATCTGCAAGCCGTTACGGCACAGCAGGCGGCGCTGCGCACCGCGCTCAGCAATACGAATCAGCGGCTCGAAGACCAGGCGACGATCGCCCAAGACGCGGCCGGTCTCGATGAGGCACGCGCGAACGTGAAGCTGTTGCAGGCGCAGATCGCACAGTCATCGATCGTGGCCCCATTCGACGGTCAGATCACGCAGCGGCTGCTCGACGCCGGCGCGTATGCCGGCGCGAGCTCGGGCGTGTTCACGATCGCTCAAGTCTCGCGCGTCTACGTCGTGGCCAACGTGCCGGACGTCGACCTTCCGGCCGTTACGCGCGGCAAAGCCGTGACGTTTACGACACCGAGTCTGCCGGGACGCACGTTTTACGGGCGCATCTTCGACATCAACACCACCCCGACGTCGGGAACGCTGACGTATCGCGTACGCCTCCTCCAGAGCAATCCGGATCTCGCGCTCCGTGGCGGCATGTTCGCAAACGTCACTGTCGAGCGCGCTCGTCACGCTGACGTGCTGCTCGTGCCCACCGCCGCGGTCACGAACGGATCGGGCGAGCCAAGTGTCTTCGTTGTGGCCGACGGCAAAGCGAAGAGCGTGCCCGTCCGTGTGGGTCTGCAGACGGATTCGGTCACAGAGGTTGCCGGTGACGGGCTGACCCCCGGCACGACCGTGGTTACGTCGCAGCCGGGCAGTTTGCAGGACGGAGCGGCGATCGCTCAAGCCGGCGCACCTTCCACTCAAGTGGGGCAGCGTTAAGATGTTTCTACGCATCTTCGTCGAGCGACCCATTCTGTCAGGGGTCGTCGCCGCCCTCATCCTGCTCGCCGGCGCCGCGTCGATACCGTCGTTGCCGATCGCCCAATATCCGCAGATCGCGCCGCCGACCGTCACGGTCACGAGCACATACATCGGTGCCGACGCAGCGACGGTCGAAGCGGCGGTGACCAATCCGCTCGAAGAGCAGATCAACGGCGTCCAGGGCCTGCGATACATGTCATCGACCTCATCCAACGCCGGCGTCTCGACGATCACGGTCACCTTCGATCCATCGCGTAACGTCGACGCTGCGGCCGTCGACGTTCAGAACCGCGTGCAGAACGCGTCGGGCCAACTGCCTTCGGCCGTGACGCAGACGGGCGTGCAGATCACCAAGTCGTCCGGTTCGTTCATCATGGCGATCGCGTTCACGTCGAAAGATCGCGGCGTCACGCCGCTCGATTTAAGCAACTTCCTCGATCGCAACGTCAAGGATCCGCTCTTGCGCATCGACGGCGTGAGTTCGGCGACGATCTTTGGCGAGCGACGCTACGCGATGCGTATCTGGCTCGATCCGCGCAAACTGCAGCACTATGGGCTTGGCGCGAGCGATGTGACCACCGCCGTTGCCAACCAGAACGTCCAAGTCCCGGCGGGGTCGGTCGGCGCAGAACCGGCGCCGGCCGGATTGGCAAACACGGTGAACGTGCACGTCCCCGGGCAGCTCGCCGATGCCAAAGCCTTCGGCGATATCATCGTCAAACACGGCGTGGACGGTTCGCTCGTGCGCCTCTCGCAAGTCGCACGCGTCGAACTCGGCGCACAAGACTATTCGTCGACGCTACGCTTCGATCGCAACGCGGCGCTCGGTATCGGCATCCAGCTCAATAGTTCCGCGAACGCGCTCGCGGTGGCGAAGGACGTGCGGGCGACGCTCGCACGCCTCAAACCATTGTTTCCCAAGGGCGTCGATTATAGCATCCCGTATGACACGACTCTGTTCGTCAGCGAGTCGTTGCGTGAGGTCATCGTCACGCTACTTATCGCGATCGTTCTCGTCGTCGCAACGATTTATCTGTTTCTCCAGGATTGGCGCACGACGCTCATTCCCGTCGTTACCATCCCAATCTCGCTGATCGGTACGTTCGCCTTCGTCAATCTCTTCGGATTTTCGATCAACACGCTCGTGCTCTTCGGGTTGACGCTGGCGACGGGCCTCGTGGTCGACGATGCGATCGTCGTGATCGAGAACATCGCGCGGGTGATGCGCGATGCGGTCGGTTTGAATCGACGTGAGGCGACGCTTCAGGGTCTCGGCGAGATCGTCGGCGCCGTCGTTGCGACGTCAGTGGTGCTGCTCGCCGTCTTCGTCCCGGTTTCGCTTATGCCGGGAACGACCGGTGCTATTTACAAACAGTTCGCTCTTACGATCGCGTTTTCGATCTCGCTATCGCTCGTGCTCGCGCTGACATTGACGCCGGCGCTTGCGGCACTCCTCATGCGCGCGAAGGTCGAGCCGCGGTTTCTCGTCTTCCGCGCCTTCAATGCTGCCTTGGAAAGGCTCACGAAGGTCTACGGTCGCTTCTTGCACGGGGCCGTGCGCGTACGCTACGTCATCGCGGGCGTGTTGGGCGGTTTGCTCGTGCTCACGTGTGTGCTGTTCACCGTCGAACCAACGGGCTTTCTCCCGGACGAAGATCAAGGCGTCTTCCTCGGGACGGTGCAAGCGCCGGACGGCGCCTCGCTCAACGTGACACAGTCCGTCCTCGAGCAGATCGAGAACGCCGCTCTCGCGAACCCAAACGTCGCGCACGTCTTCGCGATCGGCGGGTTGTCGTTCAGCGGAGCAGCTACCAATCAGGGTCTGATCTTCATCACGCTCAAGCCGTGGGCCGATCGCAAGGGGTTTGCGAACTCGGCGCAAGGCGTCATCGACGCGCTTCAGCCGGCGGCTATGCGTATCCCACAGGCGCAAGTCATCCTGATCAATCCGCCGTCGATTCCGAGCCTGGGTGTGGTGGGCGGATTTGACTTCGAGCTCGAGGATTATGGTACGGGTCCGCTCGCCGATCTCGGTGCCGCGAGCGGAGCGCTCATCGGCGCCGCCAACCGCGATCCCAGCTTGTCCCGCGTTTATACCACGTTCCGCGCCGACGGTCCGCAGATCGATGCCGTCGTCGACCGCACGCAGGTCGCACAATTGGGTGCGTCGCTACCGGACGTCTTCAACGATATCTCGACCGCCCTCGGCAGCAATTACGTCAACAATTTTACGTATCAGAACCGCACGTATCGCGTGTACGTGCAAAACGATGGACAATACCGTAAAGACGCACTCGATGTCTCGCGCATCGTCGTGCCCAACTCGTCGGCGTCGACCGGTGCGGGCACCGGATCGCAACTGACGACGCCGAGCATCGGCACGACGGATGCCGATTCGATCGGCTCCGGAACGGCGACGGTGCCGCTTTCGAGCGTGGTGAACGTCTCGCATGGTACCGGCGCGCCGGCGATCACGCATTACAATCTCTATCGGTCGGTCGAAATTCAAGGGAGCGAAGCACCGGGGCACAGCTCGGGTCAGGCGATTGCTGCGCTGCAAAATCTCACCACGAAGCTCCTCCCGTCGCGATATCACTATGCGTGGACCGGAATCTCGCTGGAAGAGACGCAGTCTTCGGCCACGACGATTCTGATCTTCGCGCTCGCACTGCTCGTGGTATACCTGGTGCTCGCGGCGCTCTACGAAAGTCTGGGCGATCCGCTCGTGATCTTACTCTCGGTGCCCGCCGCGTTACTGGGTGCGGTCGGTGCGCTACTCCTTCGGCAGTTCACGAGCGACGTCTACGCACAGATCGGCTACGTCATGCTCATCGGCTTGGCCGCGAAGAACGCGATCCTCATCGTTGAATTCGCGAACGCCGAACGTGCGAAAGGCGCGGATGTTGCCGATGCCGTCATTGCCGCCGCTCAGACGCGCTTGCGGCCGATCCTCATGACGTCGGTGGCCTTCATCGCCGGACTGCTGCCCCTGGTATTCGCAAGCGGGGCAGGTTCGGCGAGCCGTCAGTCGCTGGGAACGGCGGTTGTCGGCGGGATGATCGTTTCGACCGTTCTCAACCTCATCGTCGTGCCCGCGATGTATCTCATCATCGACGAAATCGGTGCGCGGCTCGCAGCGTTCGGACGGCGCTTTGGCGAGAATGCTAAACTCGCGACCGACGGCGCACCCGCCTACGCGCTGCAGTCTGGCGCTCACGCCGACGATCGCGAGCATACCGTCAGCAGTCGTAAATGATGCGAAGCATACACGGTCTCGCGGACACTTGCACCGATCGTGTTGACGACGACGATTTCGGCGAGATCCATGACGATGGCATGTCGGAGCTGGCGATTCAAAAACGGTAATGATGGGAACGCGTAATTTGCGAGAATTTTCGCGGAAGCTTGGATTCAAACTCATCGTTCCTGGCCAGCGCCGTGCGCGAGCCGGTCATAAACGTCGATGCAAGGGCAGTCACCGGTCAACGATCCGGCGAAGCGGAAGGAACTCGAATGAAGTCGCACCAGGCGCCGGCAGCCCCGGTCCGTGCCAGCGAATATCCATCGGACTGGAACGTTAGTTTTAGTCCGGCCCAACCGTTGGCCGCCGATTACGCGTTCGGACGACAGACGGAAATTCTCAAAGCGGGATCGGTCTTTCCACCGGCGACGATGCCCTTGCCTTGCGACATCGTCTGGGACCGCGATGTACCGGTCACCTTACGCGACGGCATCACCATCTATACGGACATCCTGCGTCCCGTCGGCGACGGCAGGGTGCCGGCCATCGTGGCCTGGAGTCCATACGGCAAAACCATTCCGAAAAAGGATCTCGAGGCCGGCGTGAATCCCAAGGATGTCACCGGTCTCGCGAAGTCCGAAGGTCCCGACGCCGGCTTCTGGGTTTCCAATGGTTATGCCGTCGTCAATCCCGATGCCCGCGGTGCCGGCAAGTCGGGCGGCGACCTCAATGCCTGGGGCCGCGTCGATGGCGAGGACGGGTACGACGTCATCGAATGGATCGCGCAGCAGGCGTGGAGCACCGGCAAGGTCGCGCTGCATGGCACATCGTGGCTCGCAATCGCGCAATGGTTCATTGCCCAGACCAAGCCGCCGCATCTCTCCGCCATCGCGCCTTGGAACGGCATGAGCGATGTATACCGGCAACATATGATGTTCGGCGGGATACCGAATCTCGCATTCCTCGCGGGCGTGTTCGCGCATTTCGCCGGCCCGGGCCGTGTTGAGCGGCCGGACCATATGGCCGGATCGCACCCGCTGATGGACGCATATTGGCAAGATAAGGCCGCAAAGCTTGAGTCCATTACCATCCCAACCTATGCCGTCACCGACGTGGTGACCGATCTGCACCGGATGGGGACCTTCGAAGGTTATCGGCGCTTGGGGTCCACCGACAAATGGTTGCGGATCGACAATCGGCAGGAGTGGACCGACCAATACGATGCGGCAAACGAAGCCGACCTGCTGAAGTTTTTCAACCACTTCCTTTGCGACGCCGACAACGGCTGGGAATCGACGCCGAAGGTACGCATGGCCATCCTGGATCCGGGAGGCGAAGACCGGCTCGATGTCCCGTACACGAGTTGGCCGCTGGCGCAAACGCGATACGAGCGCCTCTACCTCGGCGCCGATGAGCACCTCGACGTAACGCCGGCCAGTACGGCCGTTGTGGCAAGCTATCCCGCAAGCACGGGTCAGAGCGTATATACGTATCGCTTCGCACGCGAGACGCAACTGACGGGCTATTTGAAGGCGCACCTATGGATTGAAGCCCAGGGCGCGAGCGAAGCCGACCTCTTCGTTCTCGTCGAGAAGTTGGACAAGGACGGCAACCTGCTCGTCCCCGATGAGGAAAGTGCGCAACAGTATTTCCCCATCCCGCCTGCCGGTGCACACGGTCGCCTTCGGACCTCGCTACGAAAGCTCGATCGCGCACTGTCCACCGAGTTCATCCCGATCCAATCGTTCGACCAACCCGAGATGCTGCGCGCGGGCGAGATCGTTCTCGTCGACATCGCGATCATGCCGGCGTCGGAGGTCTTCCATGCCGGTGAGCAACTGCGCCTGACGATCGCGGGTCACGAGTTTGCGGCACCGCCGTCAGATGTGAAACTCTCCGGCATGCTCGCATACATGGAACCGCTGCCCCCGGTGCCGACCAATAACGCCGGCGTCCACGTCATTCACGGAGGCGGCGAGCACCCGTCCTATCTCCAAATTCCTGTTATTCCGTAGCATCCCGCTAGGCTATCTTACAGCCTGTGCGAGCCGCCGCGTACGCACGCCGTGATTGGCCTTACGAAAACGATGCGGTGGCCGGCATTGCTGCAGACCACCGCACGTTCGTCAACGAGTGTCGCGCGCGGCGCTCGTAGCTAGGATTACCTTCCCGGCGGTGGTGGGGGAGGCGGTGGCGGCCCTGGCGGAGGCGGTGGCTCCGGCGTCGGACACGGTGGGGGCGGTGGTGGCGGTGGCGGTGGTGGCGGTGGCGGTGGCGGTGGCGGCGGTGCCATCGCTACTGCAAACGTACCAGAGCCGGGGACCGAGATTGGTCGGTGATCCGTCTGACTCGGATAGTCGTTACCTTGAAGTTTATCGTGGTTCGCCATACGATCGTTCGCGGACCCATCGACCGAATACGGTAGCGTCTGCGCGAATGCTGCTGACGATACGGTCGCCGCTATGAGCGGGGCACTTAATAGCAAGAGTTTCAAATCGGTTTGCCTCCTTTTGGTTGGCTCGATCGTTGTTCCCGGGTCGGAGAGAACATCACAAGAGCGCGAAGAATAATAGCACTATCGTTAAATTATAGGAGTGACCACTCGAGCGCGTTCGAGTAGTATCCAATCACATAATTTATATCTAGCAATCGCCGGAAGCGACGTTAGTCATAGATTGCAACGATGGTGCGAAAAATACGTGCGGGAGCCTGAGACAAGCGACGCGTACCGCGCGCGGGCTACGCAGGTTGCGGTTTCGCATCCTCGACGGCGAGCATGGCGACGAGTCCGCTTGCCGAACGGATGCAATTTCGACCTGCGGCTTTTGCGTTATAGAGCGCGGCATCGGCCGCACGCACGAAGTCTTCGGCGCGCACCTCACGATGTGACAGCGCCGCCACGACGCCGATACTCACGGTCACGATCCCCTCACGTCCGAACGGATACGGGATCGCGAGTGCGACAATATCTGCGCGCACCGCTTCGGCAAGCGATGCCGCTCGCAGTGGATCGACGCCCGGTAAGACCGCCACGAACTCTTCCCCGCCATATCGCGCGACCAGGTCACCGGAGCGTGTGAAGGACGTGGCGAGCACCGTGGCAACCCGTTGTAAACATTCATCGCCGGCCTGATGGCCGTAGCGATCGTTGAAGCCCTTGAAGAAATCGATGTCGAGCAGAAGCACTGCAAGATATGTATTATCGCGCTCGGCGCGTCGCGTCTCGGCGCTCAAAACGGTATCCAACCGGCGCCGATTTGCGATGCCGGTGAGTGAATCCGTGGTTGCGGCTTTTTCGAGTTGCACGATCAAGTCTGAATTCTCCTCAATGAGGACCAACACTCGAACCAGCCGTGCGTTGAGATATTCGACGAGCGCGAAGCTGGCGAAAAGCTCGAATAAGATTGCAACCGAAACGAGCATGTACGCGGCTTTCGCCGTCAGCAAGCAGGTTGCGAAGAGCGGAACGATACCCAGCAGGATTTGACCCTTCGCGTTTACTTTGGACGCGGCGTTGCGTCCGGCGCCGCCCATAATGAACACCGTCTCGGTAGCGAGGACGAGGAGCTGGACACCCGGCCCGACAGGAATGACGAAAACGAGGGCGCCGCATCCGAGAAGGACTCCCGTAGCCCAGCATCCGGTACGATGGACGAGGCACGACGTTTCGACAGTATATCGACGGCAAGCCGGATGAAAGTGTCGCTCATATGGAAGTCGGCAAACGAGGACGATGGCGATCGCGGCAGCCCACGCCAGAAACCAGCTTTGGCCGCTCTCGAACCAGCTCGCGATGGCTACGACGAAAAGCGCGATGTGCCCGGCGACGAGCACGCCTTGCTGATCGAACAGAGTCGCAATGAGTTGTCGCTCTACTTCATCGCTCCGCCTCATGTCAAGGGTATCGACAAGTTATTCGAATCAATGACGTAGCGGGGTGCGGACCGAACGGGGCCTTCCTCATTGCCATTGTCCACGATCAGTGAGACTTTTCCGCGGCGACTAGGCGAGGGGTCGCTCGGTTCTCGCGCGGACGCGCCCGTAGCCGATCTTAACACGTAGCACTACACAGAACTATTGTGCACGTAAGGTAGCTTGCGCACGGAGCGAATCAGCAAGCATGAGGCCCCGCCCGATGGCTTGATCCATATCGTAGTAGCGATACTCGCCAAGGCGACCGCAGAATAGGGTGTCGTCTAGCGTGGCGGCGCGTTCGCGATACGAGGTGTAGAGTCGTTGATTGGCAGCGTCGGGGAACGGATATTCGTAATCGCGCGGATCGTCGGGGGTAAACGGCGTTTCCCACGTCAGCAGCGTTCCGCGAATTCGCATTCCGTACGGCTGCTCCATCATGTGCTTCCATTCCAACACTCGCACGTGGTCGCCCTGACTCTTCAACGGATAGTTGATTTGACCAACGGGTTGAAATTGATCGACGTCCGGAAGAAATTCATGGCGACGTCGCTGACCGCGATAAGCGAGCCGACCCATGTCGAAACCGAAGAATTCGTCGATCGGGCCGGTAAAGATTGTGCGGTAGCGCGGGGCAAAGGCGTTTCGCATTTTCAGGAAATCAACATTCAAGAGTACCGGGATCCCTTCGAGCATGCGCGCGACGAACTGCGCGTACCCGTCCTTGGGGATGCCCTGATACGTGCTTTTCTTTAGGCGAGTATCGCCGTCGGTTCGCACGTCGAAGCGGCCGGCGAGGTCGGGCGATAGCTGCGTACAGGGCACGCCCCACTGTTTTTCGGTATAACCCGCGACGAACGTTTGATAGACGATCGCCGGCATCATCGCGAGGCTGGCTTCTTCGAAATTCGTCGGGGTACCGGTGAAAGCCGGCGCGGAGTCATTGCCGACGACTCGATCCATGTATTCGCGTTGAACGGGCCAGTGCTCGAAGCGCTCGCCAACGTGGCTCATCAACGCTGCTTCGTAGCGGAAGAACTCGGCGAAGCGGTTCACGTATGCCCAGATCCGCTCGGACGATGTGCGAAAATAATGCGGACCGTATGTATGAAAGCGAATACCGGACGCGTGACTCTGATCGAAAACGTTGCCGCCAAGATGGTGCCGCCGCTCGAGTACCAAGACGGAATAGTGGTGTTCGTGCAAAGTTCTGGCGATGGTCGCTCCAGTAAGACCGGAGCCGACGATGAGGAAGTCTGGTCTATTCAAAATGCAACCCTGAATGTGATCGGACCGAGCTCACTCGCCTTACGCGCGCATCGCCCGTCGGAGCGCGCGCAACACGACGAAACACCAGCGACCGACAACGTTGCGCGCGCTTCGCGTCGCGACGAGCGCGAAGAACGTGCGGATGGTACGCCTTTCCCGGAGGCTCGTTTCAAAGCTCGCGATGGCCTCGTCGAAGCGCCCGAGCCGTGCTTCGCAAACTCCGATGCGATGATGGATCAGCGCGCCTTTCCTTAAATAGTACCGCACGTCCGCACTAGGATACCGGCCGCGATCGTGCTCGATGCGATCGATCAGCGCGAATTCGTTGATCATCACGCGCGTCGGCGACGCTGTATTCTGCGCTTCGTGCCGACGATAACGTAGCAGAGGACGCATCACTGCGATCGCCGGCACGAGCTTGAACAAGCGTAAGAAGAACTCGGTGTCTTCGCACGCCGGAAGCGACTCATCGAAACCACCCGCCGCGAGGACGTCGGCCCGGCGAACGACCGCCGATGACGGCATGAAGTACATGTCCGGAAGGACCGGGCGGCTTTCGCTTGCGGAAACGACGACGTTCGCACCGGACGGCGCTCGGCGTACGGTTCGCCGGAATGCGGGGTGCGCGCGCAATTCGCTTCGCGCGGCGCGAACGCCACGTGAATCGAACGTGTGAAAGTCCGTAAATGAGAACGACGGGACGGTCGCAGCCGCGAGCGCCGCGACTTGCACCTCGAGCTTTTCCGGCATCCATAGGTCGTCCGCATCGAGCAACGCAACGTACTCGCTGCGCGCGGCACGGACGCCGGTATTTCGCGCGGCGGAGATGCCGCCGTTCGCGCGCGAGATCACGGTGACCCCGAGGTCGCGGGCGATGCCGGCCGTATCGTCGGTCGAGCCATCATCGACCACGATGATCTCCGCGGGAGGAACCGTCTGCGCGAAGACGCTCGCCAGCGTCTCGGCAAGGAAATTAGTGGCATTGTACGCGGGAATAACGACCGAGACGTCCGCCATATGCGCGGACGTCTTTCGGAACGTTCCGCCCTCGAATGACACGTTGCGGATATTCGCGCGCGCGCGGCCGCCTCCGCTTCAAACGTTACGCCGGTCTCTTGTAGTCGTACTAAGGCGCGATGGGCCCAGTCATCCTCGTATGGTCTCGACGAGAAACCACGTCCGTCGCTCGGCTTCGTCGATGAAGTTTTCCAAGACCGATGCCGTTGCGATGTCCTCGGCCTCCTCGACGCACCCGTGTGCCTCGCGCAGTCGTTTCGTGAACGCGGCATTATCCTCGGCGAGCTGTCGTAACATAGCGAGCGGTTCCGAGGAGCCGCCTCGATCGTCTCGCACGCTCGTTAGAGCGGCAACGTGTCCGATACTACGAATGGTGGTCTGGCCAAGCTTTCTGGAACGTTCCGCCAGAACGTCGATCATCACGAAAATCTGGCCGGCTTGATCGTCGAGGAGCTCGTGATACTCCTTGAAGTGCGGACCGCACATATGCCAGTGGAAGCTCTTGGTCTTGATGTAGAGTGCGATTGCGTCGGCCGTCAGCGGAAGGATTGCAGCCCCGGCCTCCGTGCGCTCGTCTAGAGCTAAGTCCGACGAGAGCTGAAACTCCGGTGGTTTGAGGTTATTCATTTACGAAACGAGCGCCGCGTGCTCGCTTGCCGAAGCGATCGCGGCAATCGTCGTTTCCGGGTCGACGATCATGCTGAGGTGTCCGGAATTCACGTGCGTGATGGTGGCTTTGGCACGCTCCGCCATCATCGACTTGAGCGGCGGTGGAATGGCCTGATCGATATCGCCGAGCACGTACCAACTCGGGAGCTTTTTCCACCCGAGTGTGGGCGGCGCTTTGTCGCTCAGCGCCTTCACGGCGACCGGGCGTTGCGTAACGACCATCACCGCCGCGGTCTGCGCGTCGACTCCCGTCGCAAAGGCCGCGCCGAAGTATTTCGAACTGAAGTACAGGTCGGTATCGCCTGATTCCAACTGCACGGGTGTAAACAGATCGCTCGGTGGCGCGGGATATCTCCCGAGCAATTCGAGACAACTATCACCAGCGTCGGGGACAAATGCGTCGATATAGACGAGCGCTTGTACGTTGCCGGCACCTGCGGATGCGACGCTGACGACCGCTCCGCCATATGAGTGACCGACGAGAATGACCGGTCCGGGTATCGTCTTTAGGAAGTCGGCGATCGACGCCGCATCGGTCGCAAGGCTTCGGAGCGGATTGGGCGGCGCGTAGACGGGATAGCCGTCGCCTTGCAGTCTCTTGATAACCTCGTTCCAGCACGACGAATCGGCCCAAGCGCCATGAACGAGTACGATCGCCGGCTTACCGGCTGTTTTCACGTTGTTGTCGGACATAGGAAATTACCTCAATGATTAGCGAGTGTGAGTGGCGGACATGGCGGCCATGATCGCGGCGACCGTCGCTTCGGGGTGCTCGATCATGCTCGGGTGCGAGCCGGGCGTGTGCGAGACGTGCGCTTTCGCGCGTAGGGCCATCTTGAGTTGAAGCGCCGGCGGAATCACCAGGTCGTCATCGCCGACGACGTACCACGACGGCAGCGTCTTCCAGCCTTCGTCGTCCGGCGCTTTATCGGTAAGAGCCGCTTGCGTTAACGGACGCTGTTCGGCGGCCAAAGCAGCCGCCTGCGGTGCCGGCACGTCGGATGCGAAGACCGGACCGTAGTATTTTTGCGTGATGTAGATATCCACGCCGCCGTCGAATGGAACCGCGGTGAAGAAATCCTTCGGCGGCGACGGGTACGGCGCAAGGAGACTGCCCGGGCTCTCACCCGCATCTGGCGCGAACGCGTCGACATAGACGAGCGCCTTGACGTTCGGGCTACCGACCGAAGCGACGCTGATGACGGCGCCGCCGTACGAATGACCGACCAGAATGACGGGACCGTCGATCGTCTTCAGGAGCGTCGAGATCACTCGGGCGTCCGAGGCGAGGCTGCGAAGTTCGTTCGGCGGTGCGTAGACGGTGTAGCCGGCCTTTTGTAATTCGCGGGCCACTGCATCGAAGCTCGACGCGTCGGCCCACGCTCCGTGAACGAGTACGATCGTTGCCTTATGAGATTCGGCCGTTTGCGAACGGCCGGCGATCGGAACTAGCGCGAACAGTGCCGCCACACACAGCGTGACGGTCTGTCCGTAGCGTCCCGCCTGCAAGATTTTGAGTAAGTGCGACATCGGTCTGCCTTTCTGCACGAGACGTCTGCTGAGACCGATATCACCATATCGACGACGCACGATCCAGCTCGATCCGTGCGTAGTTTTTTGTAGAGTTGTGGGCCGCTCGCCCAACTGTGTGGCAAACTGTAGGAGACATCGGTAGCATTGAGCGCGCCGGGCCGGTAATCTAGGCTCATGTTGAGGATATTGGCAGGACCGGTTATCGATCGAGCAGCGCACGTCGCGTTCGAGACCGGCCACACACTGGAGCTGCCCGCACAGCTGTCCGGTCGTCTTGGCCGGCTCATCGTTTCCGTCAAAGAATTCCAAGAAGTCCCAATCGACGCTCGAAGCCGAAGAATTCGTAAGCTCAGCCCGAGCGAGCTGGAAAGCGCGTACGCGTTCATTCACACGAACCATACCCACGTCGTCCGCTTGGCAGAAATTGCAGCGGCCGTCGGTTTGAGCCCCGGTCATTTTTCCCGCGCGTTCCATCTTAGTGCCGGCATGACGCTGACGGCATATGTCCTCAGAACGCGACTCGATACGGCGATGCACCTGATGCGGCAAACGAGAAGATCGCTCTGCGACGTCGCATTGAGCTCTGGTTTCGGCGATCAGTCGACGTTTTCTCGCATGTTCGTGCGCGCCCATCACATCACGCCGTCGCGATGGCGTCGGTTTCACGGCGTCACCGAAGCATAAGAAACGAAGGCGCGGAAGTCTCGTAGACGGAGACGGATTCGGAGACCGTTTGCAGACGTTCGCCAGGGAGTTATCAGCATCGCAAATCAATGGCGTCGAAAGACTCTCCTCGATCAGGCGATAGATTCGAGTGGAGGCATGCGGCGCTGGAACGAGATCTCGCGCGTTCGTGCCAGCATGTCGATCCGCGGCGAGTTCATCGCACGGCAGGGACTGGCCGGTACCCTCGACGACGTTCGCGTCGAAGGATCGACGCGCGATCAGTGTTTGCGAATCACGAATTTCGGATCGCCGGAACGCGCCGCGGTCTTTCGGCCGGATCGTACTTGCATTGAAGAAGCAAACGGTTCGGTGCTCGCGCAGCGCGACGAACCGCGAGCTTCGTTCGATCGCCACACCGAGGCACCGTCGTGGGATCCGCTGCACCTCGCATATATTAGCGGCTACGCCGCCTGGGAGTGTCTCGCGACTCCGTTTTTTATCACCGGCGCGGATTTCCAAACGGAAGAGCTCGCGCCTTGGCAAGAGGATGGCGAGATATGGCGTCGCCTCTTCGTCTGGTTTCCGAAAACGATTGCGACACACGCGTCGCAGCAGACGCTCTACTTCGGCCCCGACGGGCTTCTACGGCGCGTCGACTACTGCGCCGAACTAGCAGGTGGTGTCGAGGTCGCGAATTACTGCACGGAACCTAAGGCCTTCTCCGGGATAACGTTGCCGACACGTCGGCGCCTGTTGAGCCGGGATCTTAAAGGGAACGTGGAACCGGCCCCGTCCCTCATGGAGGTGTCGATCTTCGATGCCACGTTCTGGTGAGCTTCGAGAGCGGGAACGATATCGAAGGCGCGCCAATGTCAGCGCATTGTCATGGCTGCGCTACCGTTTGGCGATCTCCTGAGAAGACACCGCCTGGCGCAAGGCATTTCTCAAGAAGCTCTGGCCGAGCGCGCCAAGATAAGCGTGGGTGCGATTGGAGCTCTCGAGCAAGGAGCGCGGCGTGCGCCCTACCGTGACACGGTTTCCCGCTTAGCCGACGCACTCGGCGTCTCTCCGGAGGTTCGTCGCGAGCTCGAGGCGGCCGCGGAGCGCGGTCGTGGTCGGCAAGACCGACTCGAAGCGCAAAGCATATCGAAGAACAATCTGCCGACGGGCCTGACGTCGTTTCTCGGCCGTCAAGAAGAGATCGCGAGAATCGAGGAGATGCTCGAAACGAGCCGTCTCGTGACGCTGACGGGTTCCGGCGGGATCGGGAAGACGAGGCTCGCGATCGAAGCGGGTCGCGATTTACTCGAGCGGCGGAAGCATGAAGAGGTCTGGTTCGTCGACCTCTCGGCACTCCGCGATGCGTCGTTCGTCGCCGCAACGATTGCCGCCGTTTTGGGCCTGCCGGCTCCTCCGGTGGAGCTTTCGTTGCCTTCGCTCGAGGCGAGTCTCAGAACGCGAGCGTGCCTGCTGATCTTAGACAATTGCGAGCATCTCGTCGAAGTCGTCGCCGAAGTCGCGGGTGCGCTCTTGCGTACGTGCCCGGGAATTTCTATCCTTGCGACGAGTCGAGAGCGACTGGCGATTGAAGGCGAGCGCGTGCATCGTCTCCCCTCCCTCGCGGTGCCCGCGACGGCGCCGGTGACGCCCGATGAAGCGTACGGTTTCGCGTCGCTAAAGCTATTTTTCGATCGCGCGGCAGCCGCGGGCTCGGTACTAACGCTGGCTCCAAAAGAGCTGAAGAGTGGAGCCGAAATCTGTCGCCGCCTCGAGGGGATTCCGCTCGCGATCGAGTTGGCTGCGAGTCGCGCTCCATCGCTCGGCCTCGAGGTCTTGGCGCGGCGGTTGAGCGACCATCTTGCGATTTCGGGAACCAGACGCGATCTACCGGAGCGGCAGCGTACGATGACCGCCGCCATTGCGTGGAGTTACGGGCTCTTGAGCGACGTGGAGCGTGCGCTCCTACGGCGCGCGGCCGTGTTTCGCGGCGGCATGACGATCGACGCCGTCGAGGCGATTGCGGCCGATCGGTCGCTCTCGCGTTCCGACCTGTTGGACCTCCTCTCTTCGTTGTTCGATAAATCGCTGCTGACCATGAGCAACGTTGACGAACGGCCGCGCTATACGATGCTCGAAGTCGTACGCTCGTTTCTCATGGATCAATTGAGCGAGTCCGGCGAGGTCGAGATGGTACAGCGTGCTCACCTGCGGTGGATGGCATCGGTCGCGGAGCTCGCGAACGAGCAAACAGCACGCCTATCGCGGCACGATTGGCTTCGTGAGTTCGGCCCGGAACTCGATAACACGCGAGAGGCGCTTGCGCGGGCGCTCGAAGGCGGACACGCGGATGACGCCGTTCTCGCGGCTCGGATTGCGGGCGGCCTGCGCGCACTCTGGGTCGGAACGTGGCGACGCGGTGAGTGCCAAACATGGTGCCGAGCCGCACTCGAGCGTATCGACGAGGATCGGTATCCGCTCGTTACGGCAACGCTCTTGCGAGCGTACGTACAATGCACGTCCGGCCGTGAGATGATCGCCGTCGCGGACCGCGCGTTGCAACTCCTGGACCGCATCGGCGACCGTCAAGGCCTCATGTTCATCGGCGCGAACGTCGCGCTGGAGCGCAGCAAGATGGGCGACTTCGTAGGGGCGGAAGATGCCATCGCGCGTTCGTTCGCGCTCGCAGCCGATGGCTCGCTATCGGCTCGCGCAGAACTGCTCTTGCTCGAGTTTCGCTGGCAGATTCGCATTCGCACGGGCGACCTCGAAGAGGCGCGACTCGATTTGGAACGCCAAGCGCTCCTCGTTCGGCAACTCGGCGAAGAAGAGCTCGAACGCCTTTCACTGCTGTATTTCGAAGGGTGCATCGAATTCGCCGCCGGTAACGTGAAGCGGGCCGTCGACTTGCTCGAGCGCACCGCGACATCGTGGTCTCGCGAGCAACTCGTTGCAGAGCTCCGGGTTCGGCTAGTTCATGTCGCAGCAGCGCACCTCGCTCAAGGAGAGCTCGATGCCGCCGACGATATCCTTCGCACCGCGATGGATCGTGTCGCGGTTGAGGGCTACTCGGAACCTCTTTGGCACGCGGTACAGCACCTCGCCACGCTTCGAGCGCTCCGGGGACACGTACACAGCGCGGCGCGCCTCGCTGGGTTCGTCGAAAAGTGGGGCGCGCAGAACGACCGCGTGCCCGATATCTTCGGGCGTTCGAGTTTGAAGATTCTCGAGAACCTCGTACGGCAAGAATTATCAGCGCCCGTTGCCGCCGCGTTAATCGCCGAGGGATCGGCGATTCGACTGGACCAAGCCCTCGAAGAGGCGCTTGCGTAGCGAAGTGTCGGACGAGACGGTGTCGAATCCGCGCGACGTGTTCCAATACCGTTTTTCTTTAGCTCTTATTCTTGCTTGCGCGATGGCGGTCTCTCCCGCGTTCGCTGACGAACGGACGCTCGGCCCGCGCGACGTCGATGCGTTGCCTGCATCGGCCCCGGCGTTGACCGCATCGT
>Ga0116228_10000665_pt1 | contig 26702 bp, 22 predicted proteins | sample S1TSphfallax_2_FD_89694 | JGI IMG/M metagenome (GOLD analysis project Ga0116228, IMG submission 89694) | Host-associated microbial communities from peat moss isolated from Minnesota, USA - S1T2_Fc - Sphagnum fallax MG | ecosystem: Host-associated > Plants > Peat moss > Unclassified | place... | reverse complement strand
GAACATGTCAGTAAGGCATTTGCACAGAGAGCAAGGGCAGCTGGGGCATGGCAGATGGACAGCATTTGGAGCAACAAGCATCAGTACTGTGACAACAGAGAGAGGAACACAGCAATGCTTAAAATTGTCCAGATCTCTGAGAGCTGCCTTTGTTTCTATCCAGTGCACTCTGGGAAGAGGAGTGGTGGACTGCAAAATTTATTGGGTCGGGTGCAATGGGGTGGCATAGATACATAGCTGATTCCAGGCCACACTCCCTTCCCATGCAGTATCCTTGTGTTGTAGAAAAGCAATGCACCCTCCACATAGAAGTTGCACATCCTGGACAGATGAAGACTTTCCTTTGCAAACCTGGTATTTGCTTGCACATTACATGAGAAGCCCATATTGAAGCAGAGCAAAAGATCAAGCTCACTCATACAAAGAATGGCAGATTGAAAGCCAACCCCTTTTCATAACCTTCCACTAGGCATGATTTTTATGCAGAGAAAGCAAAACTCTCAAGTAACAAATCATGAGAAAAATTGCACCATGATGAGGGAGCCCAGGATTTAGGGTTTAGAATTGGCACACTACCAATTGAGCAACGGACAGTTGTTTTGCAAGGTGGAAAGGTGACAAAAACCACATATTGCACAGTCCTGACAGGGCTCAACAAAGTGCATAGTTCCCTTATAGGAGCAACAGATGAACCCCTCCCAACATCTAGCACTTTTACAGATAAAACATTGTCCCTGCAGAAAAACAACAAACAGACAATCTCAACATGCACACCGCACCCACCAATGCACTAAAATCTGATATAGGTATACATATAAAACTATAAGCATATTGTGTTACAGATCGTAGACTGCATAGTTCAATCACATGTCCATGAGATTGAGAAGAAAATGCTGCAACAAGACCTGATTTGGAGGTAATGTAACAAGACCTAAACCTTGTGACTGTCACTCACATAGTGTCACACCATGAGCTTCGTCATGCATGAAATTACAGTCAGCACTGCCATGATTCCCCTCTGAATTCATCAGCTCCCGATGACGGTGGGCTAAGAGCAACAACACCGGTGCACTGTACAACAAATTTTGAACGAAGAAAAGTGAAAACATGTTGGTTTGGCTCAGCAACTGGTTTTGACCCCACATTTTTGCACAGGATGCTTAAGCTGGCAAAAGGCACAGCAAAGCCTAACACACCTGCTGATGATTTGCTAGATGCTTCGATTGGTCCACATAGGTTGCCATCAGTAGTCTCCCCACCTTCTGCAGTCCCAGTTTCAGTCGTATGGGTGAGGTTGAGAAGAAGTAAATAACTGTTGCAGGGCCACCTACTGCACATGGGTGTAGCTGCTCTAAGATAATGTGCATAATCTTGTTCCAAAACTTCTGGTCAAACCATTATACAAACATCTGCATCTTGATTGAGTTTCTGGCACATAGGTCAATCACAGACCTCTGAAATACTGGTCAGAACTGACTAGAAATGTGGAAGAGCAGGTGCACAATGAATAATACACATGAAAGAAAGAAGCCAGTGGAGCACAAGGAGTCCAGAGGAGTGTGACAGAAGCGATACTCAATTAGTGGATCAACAAAAAAACAGCAGAGAACCAAAACACTACGTAAAAACGTCCACAGAAATTCGTAGTGTAGTTGGAGGAGCGTTTACAACGTGTAAGATCCAGTAGGGACTTCTGGTAAAATGAAACAAACAAGCGGGGCGTTTTGTTTCGGGCGTCGTATTTTACTTTTTTTTCCTGTGATACCCAGCGGGTACCCTGCTCGGTATCACAGAAAAAAACACAAAACAAAATCAAAATCAACAGAAATCTATCGAATTTTACACCATGCAAACACCGTCAGGTAAAGTCAGGTCTGGACCTTCTCGAAATAATGGGCCCTCAGCCTCCAGCCTCGAGGGCCTGCTGTTTCGGGAACGCCTTAACCTTCAGGCATTACGCTGCACTTAAAGGCCCTCTAGTTTTTTCTTAGTGTTCTCTTCGGACCCTCCCGTGCCCAAATTTCCCACTGTACCTTCCCAAATCCGGGAGGTACGGCAGTACAGCCTGTCAACTGTGCCTTCCGGATTTCGGAACCTTGGTACAGTTCTCGTTTTCATCTTTTCTTATTCTTTTTCATCATCATTTTTCTTTACTTCCTCTTTCAGATTTCTTTTATGTTTCTTTTCATTTCTTTCTTTCACATTTCTTCATTTTTTTATTTTATTAATTTCTTTTTATTCTAATCTGATAATTAATAATAATAAATTCGCTTATTTTAATTAAAATCTGGTTATCAACAAAACTATAAATAAAAAAGATTTGAATTTCCAATTATCTTTTTAAAAGATTCAGTTTTAAATTTAACATATACTTTGAAAAAAGAAGCCAGTAATTTTTTTTAAATCTAAATATTCCAAAATTCATATTTCAAACCGAATTCACGAAAACTCATAAAAAGTATAATGTCATGCCAATATGAACAATGACTTCAAAAAAGCATTAAAGTGCATCAAGAAAATTCTAAACAAACAATAAATCATTGAATGTATCATGGATTAAAATGAACTCTAAAATCCCATATCTCAAAATGAATCAAACTACGAATACATCTTCTAAATTAAGTATCATGATCTCTAAACAGATCAAATTTGTGAAGAAAATTGAACTATGAAAATATCTGGTGTAACAAATTGTCAATAATTAAAAAATGAAATAACATCCCAAGCAAATCACAATGACTACTCTATTGCATCTACCAACATAACAAGAATCGATTTCAAATCAATCTTTGAATCAATCACATGTAGATTCATGGTAATCAAGCAATTCTACAAATGGATGAACACATGTCCAAACATGTTGACATTGAGGACCTTAAGCAATTGTCAAGGAAGAGTTGTGGACCATAAATGACCTCTATGTGATGCTTGTGTTTAGCAATTCAAAGTTTTCAAACATTTGATTATAAAAGTTATCAACATTGAGTTCAACTTTCGAGCTTACGCCACACTCTTACCTTTAATAACATCATCAACAATAGAAAAATTAGAACTCAAGGTAGGAATAGCAGTAGTAAAAGTTATCAACCCTAAAGTTGAATTAGCACTAAGGTGGGAACAATAACAAAAGAAACTCATGATCACAAAATAAAAACAAAAATAATAAATTTGATTGACATTGAAGCAAAATTTAAAATGGTAGTGGACCTTGAGACAAAAACAACAATGTATCAATTTTTGGATTCTTTTCGACACTAACCAATGAATTAAAAGGCGCCAAACCAATATAATCTTCAAAAGGAACCTCTTACACAAATAAGACATGAAGAAAAAATGAATTAGAAAATAATAAAAATTTTGAAAAAACTAAAGAAAGAACTTGGTAATTTTCACATGAATAGAAAGCAAATCAATAGCAACAAAAATTAATTTTTATCAAAAAATCATATCAACAAAAGCCAAATCACATCATTATCTTCAACATGTAAATCTTGCACAACAAAAAATAAGATTTTTAAATGTAAAAAAACAAGTAAATCAAGACAAAATTCAAGAAACATAAAATCATTTACCTTTGTCTTTTAAAATGCCTTTTATTTTTCATTGAAAGTTTTCTTGTAATGAAGGAAACAAGTGCCTTTCAATTCATTATTGATAATTTACGTAATTTTGTTTTGCAAAAAACATCAATATGGTTGTACCTTTAAAAACTACAAAAAAAAGTGCAAACCACAAATGAAAAAACTTAGAAAACCACATTAACAACATAAATTAAACTCAAAGATATAATGCAATGAATAAAAATTAGAAAGTAGAAGAATTCATTTCTCATATGAAATGAGGTTTCGATGATTTGTAATTTCCATGCCATACTACCTTGGAACAAGAACTTCTTTCATCTAAATAATTCCAACTCCTTTTCTAAATTTGCTGGACATAACTTTCTCTTTCAAGAAAGGGAAACTGGAAGTCAAACCATCAACAATATGTCATAGTTGGTTACAACCAATAGGAGTTGTTATAAGCCAAACATCATTATTTTTTCCATTTGGTCTAGGGCATTAAAATAAGGTGAGGACTGAACTACTTATCATTGGGCCATTTAGTCGAACGAAAATAAGGTGGTGTTTTAAAAGTAAAAATGACATCATCAACTAGGCAATCCACAAAAAGTCTATGTTAATCAACAAACCATTCCATAATGTCATATGCTAATTCTTAGAAACCCCTTGGCAAAACCTCAAAATAACCCCAATAGGAAAAGAACCAAAAGAAAACTTTTCAAAATCAACCTTTCACAATTCAAAACAACCTCTCACAAAAATAATGATATAAAAATAGCCAAACCGAATATTAAGTCCAAACGGAAACATGGGTTAACACATTGGTTGAACCAACATCTATCATTCCTCTTGAATAGAAAGCACATTGAATTTCCCAATGAACTATCCAAGACCAACATTAGATGCCTACAATGTTGCCTCATCACTAGCAATCTTGACTCAACGGTACATGGTGTTAATAAAAATATTGAATGGGACAACAAAAGCTACACTTGATTCAATATGTTAGTTTTGCCCTTGTTTGATCAAGTGGCCAATACTTCGAATCAAAGACTTATTATTGTATTCCAAAATCACACAATTCAAATTTAACATAATGAAACCCTAATCTGAAAACTTGAAGATCAATTTTTTTTAATATAAAACAAATTAAATTAGAGTAAAAGAAATGAACAAAAAAGGAGGGAAAGAAACAAGGAGGAAAAAGTGAGGAAAAAACCACATTATTATTGTCTTCATGCCTCAAGCATTGTTGCTTGTGTTTAAGGTAAAAACATGAAGTGGAAAAAAGACAAAAAGATAGTGAACAAGTGAAAAAAGACAAAAAAAAAATATCACATGAACTTTACATAGATGAAGGTTTTGTAAATGGATTCTTCTAGATTTTTAGACCTTTTTAAACCCTAATGCAGAAACTTGAACATAAAATTAAATTCTTAAAAAATATTAGATTAGGGTAAGGTAGTGGGAAGGTATAGATTCCCATTCTTTTTGCAATGTGAAGAACAAACAATGACATAATACCAATGAGCTCCATGGGAAGGACCTCAAAATCATCAAAATTTAAACAAATTTCAAAGTAGTGACAATTTGCAAATAATGGAACATCATCATCTATTTTAGGAAGATGGGAAGAAACAACAAGTTATTGTAGTTATAGGTACACATTAGATCGATCATCAAACCATAAAATACCCACATTTATAAAATTAAAAACAAAATGCAAAAAAATAGAAAAGGCTTAGGTATTAAATTAAAAGGAAATACAAAATTAGTAGGAGGAAATACAAGTGATATAAACATTAATCCAAAAGCTTTTGAAGTTGTGGATGTTGTAAACCATGATCCAAAAGGTTCTAAGGTTATAGATTGAGGAAACCCTATTATACAAGTTGGAACATCCAATAACTCACTCAACTCAATAGGGACTAAATGACATAAACCTTACAAAAAAGCTTCATCAATATAATATAATTCATACTTATTTTTGCAATGTTTTTTGGAAGTTAGTTCATCACTGAAAAACAATAGCAATTTAACATAAGGAGGAGAACAAGAAAGAAAAAGAAAACAATGCTTACAATTACGAAAAAAATAATGAAGAATTTTGGACAACATTGTTATCCTTCTCCACACAAATTGAATGAAAAAACAAGGATGTAGATGAACAAAATTACAAAGGAAAATATAAACAACCACCAACTCTTGCACAAAACAAAAACTTAAAGAAAATAAAATGAAAAGAAACATAAAGTGTTTCACCAAAATCCAATGCAAAGAAAGCCATCATTACATATGTGGAAGTACAATGCAAAAGAAGTGTTGGTTCAATTCCAACATTAGTGAAAAAAATGAAAATCATTGTGATCTTTCAATGAAATAAAACACACGCACACACGCACACACACACACATTGCATGATGATAACAAAATTCAAGCACACAAGAAACCTACAAAACAATAAGCAAACCAAAAAAGAATGAAGAATTTAAAAACTAAAAAAGAAAGGAATTAAAATAAAAACCAAAACAAAAAGAACCAAGAATTAAGTGAGTTATTTGATGTTCCAAAAAATAAATAAATTGCAATCTATAGCAAATGAGGAAAAGAATAATGTAGGCTCGACATCACATAGAGCAATTAGTAGGTGCAAATTTTATAAAATTGTTCTTCCCTACTTCAAACAATAAAAATTTCACTTCAATTATCCATTTCAACACTTCAAATATGTGGTTTAGTTATTCAAATCAATTCTGGTAGATTGTTTCACTTTTTTTTTTTTACAACTATTGTTTATTCTACTCAAATTTTTTTTCCCCTTGTCAAAAAAAAATTTATGGTCAAAATATAGTTAGATTATCAAAAAGCCAAAACATAATAGATACATAATAAAATCCATGTTTCTCCATAAAATCCACACTTCTTTCTTTACTTAAAATTGAATCATATAAAAATATGTAGTTTTAAAAGTAGAAGTCTGAACTAAAAACATGAAAAATCTATGGTTTCAAATACCAATAGAACTCTGAATAGTACTCTCTTTTTGTTTAAGTTTAGTGGATCTCTAAGTTTTCCATGTGTGTAAAAAATTAAATTCCCTCAACTCCAACAATTTCCAAAACTACATCCTAAATCACTTCCTTCCAAAAGTAATTTGAAATCAAAATGTCCAAAAATCTTAATATTATCTAGCTCTTTCACTACCTTGTTTAATCTCTACCATTCTCTTAATTAATTTTACTTTGGTTGATCATTACCATACATTAGGTAACATTACCCTCCCTCCACTCTAAATTCCATCTTCAAAATTCTTACTTCAATAAAAAAAGTTTTGTTTTTTAAATCATTATATCAATCATATGTGACTTGGTTTTTTCCTCATGAATTGCTAGTATTGCTACCTACACTTCAATCTATGATCATATATTGCCATTAGCTTTTGCACTCACTTAAAGAACTAAATTATTAAATAATGGTGTTGTTATACCTTCTTGAACTTGATCTTGTGTATGTTCCACATCTTATTCCCTACCTTCACCTAGTTCCCTTTGTGTGCCAATATCATTAGTTATGATTATTGTGTCCTAGTGTGAAATTGTCTGTGCATGCTCCTCAAATACCCCAATTGGAGTATCATGTCCACCTCCCTTCAATTTTTGTGGTTCTTTTGATTATGTTTCTTTACTTATTCCACTATACTCAGCTTCCTCCACCCCCTCTATTAGATTGGACAATTTTGAACTATTTGGACTTCGATAAATAAAATCTAGAAAGGTTGTTTTAAAGGTAGGTAAATGTCTTCTATAGGCAACCTCATCCTTTCTGTGTGCAACTAAATTTTTTTACATTTCTTCCTAGAACTCAAATTTTGCTAGCTCCCACTAGTCATTAAATTCAGCATTGGTATCATCCATGTGTTGTTTGGTATGCAGTATTGAATAATATTGTACCAACTCATCATATTTTCCAATTTATTGTTAACATATGTTAGATTCAAATCCTTATTCTTCTCCACCAAGTTATCCAACTTTGACTTGGTCTTGAACATCTTCTATTTTAATTTATTTACCTCAATGACTAGTTGCTCTTTGACCTTCTTTGTGTTCTATCTACGAAGCTCCTCTTCTTGAACCATGTTTTTCATCTACAGAATTTGTACCATCATTTTTCCCATGGTTTGGTTTTTAGTCTTTTTGTTCCTGCAACCACATTTGCCTCTCTTTTTCTAGGCCTTCAACCTTATGTTTATACTCTAATATTGTTTTCTAATATGCATGGTCTGTTTCATTCCATTCTTCCTTTTTCTTCCTCAACTCCTTGTTTTATGTGACTAGTTACAACATTTTGACATTGACTTTATTTTTTATCTCCTTCTATTTGTTCCAAATTAGTATATGTTGTCTATAATCTTCATATTTGTGTTACTCCTACTTCATATGTTGTAACAATCCCTACTTTTCACCCTCCAATATGGTTAATTTGGTTTTTAATGAGTTACTTCCAAACCCAAATTATCCATCCTAACTCACAATTGTCATTGCTTGAAACATTTTTGCAATTTTGTTATTGCCCAACACCTCCTCTACAAGCTCCTTTACAAATTTGGGCATAAAATTACGTGGTGTCTCCTCCTTAAAGGCATCTTTTGATCCTTGGTGATAGGTTAAAAACCAATATAAGGTCATTATTATTAGTTTGGTAAATAAAGTATTTTCCACCAACAAATAAAAATGCAATCTATAAGAGTTTTCTTCTTCACCATCATGGAAACTAGAAAACTAGTTCAAGGTGCCATTGGATAAAATGATAAGATAATTGAAATCATCAAATGTTGGATCCTCATACTTAATAAAAGGATTACAGTAAAACTTGAACAAGTCTTGTTGGGTAGGCTTGAAAATGTGCATAAAGTTGTAAATAAACACATCTTTATGTTGTCCGAATTTTATCAACATATGCACACATTCAAGCAAAAGCAATATACAAAGTAGCCCTAGAATGAATCCAACATCACATAATGAATTCAAGTTATTTAAAGAAACTTCACTTTTGCAAATTTAACTTGCATCTTGACAATCAAAAAACAATATTCAGGAAACACCCTCTTTGCTAGAGAGGCCATGGAAATCCATCGAATGTTGACATTTTGAAACAATTTGTTACTTTTAATGTTGATAAGGTTAATAGGCTTGTGGATTTTTCAAAACTTCTTTGAATTGTGAGCAAATAATGCATATAAATATTTCCATAAATATTTGAGTTAGTGCATTAGATCTAATTCTAAAAAAATGAACACATGTCCAAATTTGTTTTATGGGCAAAATAATGAACTCCATTTTTTAAAATGGCAACATTTTTTTTGAATAGCAATGTGAGACTCGTTCAATTTCCTTGGAAAATGATGTTGAAATGATTTCTTATATTTATCTTTGGTGCTATAAAAATATGATGATATCTTAAATATCCATCAAAAAATGAATATGCTTCACATCTTGCCATTGTGTTCAGTACCTCATTTATAAATTTGGTAATGGGAAAGGGTCCTTCATTGTTACATTCAATTTTGAAGTCAACACAAATTTTGAGCTTCCCATTTTTCTTTGGTACTACAACATTTGGTGATAAGGTGAAAGCATGATCAAGTATACATTTCATGATCCTTGTCAAGAAAAGTGTAAAGTAGCCATAAATCAAGCTTTAACATATCACATTTTTTAATATTATTTAATTTAATGATCAATGTGAACATTGTTTTTGAATTTATGTCAATGATATTGAAGAATTACATGTTTAAAGTAGATTTAACTAGATCTCTAAAAAATGCAAATAATTTTTGTTTAAATTTTTTGGGTTGCCCAAAAAACCAATTAAAATAGGTTTCAAGTAGATGAAATATTTAATTTTTTAATTTTTTGGGTTAATGGCCATCTACATTTTACATATGCACTTTCAATTTCTAAGGTAAAAATAATAATATATCAATCTTTTAATGTAAAAGTATTTTTGAACACAATTCCACTAATCAATTTTTAAAACATTTGTTACCTACTTTTAGTACATTAAAGTTTTCCAAACTTTGTATACAACATATTCAAAATTCAAAATTGTGCACTATGATGGTTTGACAATGATTGAAAAGGTTTGGACTCTACTTTCTTGCATTTATGTGTAAAAATATTATTGTAATTACTCATAGCTACTTGTTGTATACTTGATCATGTTTTCACTTGACAACCATGTAGTTTCTTCCACAAGTTTTATGAACCATGCTGATAACAATTTATCAATATCTTGCTTGACTATTGTTACATAATTTGGATTCAATTTGTACCTAGCCTGATGCACCGATGGTATAGTTGTGTCCAATTGAATTTGGTGTTGAGCCAACTCTAGTGGAATGCCCTTTAAATCTTTATGCGTCCAAGCAAAAACATCCTTATACTCCCTTAGCAACTTTAATTCCCACACTTTTTTGGGTTGTAAATTTGAATTTACCTTCACCATTTGAGGTTCGGTTTGAATCCCTATATTCAAATTAGTTAATTGTTGTTCTTCTATGAATGTGCAACTTGCTATTTACAACTCTTAAACCTTGACCTTGGCTAGAGTTTCATCAATCTACACATTCCATGGTTGGTGTTTATAATAGGTTTTAGGATATATTTTATCCTCTAAAGTAACTTTTGGTTCATATCTATTTGTAGTTTTTCCCTCTACTGAAATGAATTTTGTACTATTATATTTTGTAATATGATTTTGAACTTCAATATCTATGTGGGTAAACTTTGTGGTTTTTATAGATTAAAATTTTTCTAGTAGATTAATAGTGCGTATGGAAACAATTTTGGCTTTATAGGAAATATGATATCCTCTTCTTCATTTGTGATACCATTTTGATAGTTGTAGCATAACAACATTTCTGGTTGTTTCACCTTTACTCCCATGTGCTTAGTCATTACTATAATTCTGACCATACCATTCCCTTGAATCGTCATTGTGTTGTTCCCCCAATCATGGGTTACTTTGTCATCCCTCAACCATGGTCTCCTTAATAACATGGAATAATTAGTATCTATCACACTATTTTGCAATACAATAAATGTAATAACATAGGGTATATAATGAACATATATCTTTAGATCACATATTAGTATCATTAACTTTGTAATCGTTTGATTTGCCATCTTCAAATTATATGGTGCGGGTTTAGGCTTTAGCAACCCCAATTTCAATTTCAATTGTTTTGTAATGATATTAACCCTAGACCCTCCATCTAGTAAAGCATCCTCTATAGTTTTTTTTCCAATTTGTACTTGAATAACCGCCATATGGCTATTAATAATAATTGCCATTATTGTTACTTCTAGTACTACATATGGTATTGTTTTTTCTATTACTATTTTAGCTACACAATCTATGGTTTATTGGGTTTCATTTTCTACTAGAGACATCTCTTCAACCCAAGAACCCTTTTTAGTATTTGTCCCAAGTTCAAAGTATAACTAGTTTCCAACATTTGTTTATTGATATCTTGAAATCTCTTCTACTGATATCAATTTACTTTGCGAAACTAAAGATTTTTTAGGTTTTTGAAGCTCAATAGAAGGTGTAGTATCGGGCATACTTGGCCACATTGTGTTCCATCCTTTTATTAATGTAAAAGATCCTTCACTAGTAGCTTGTGTTTTTTACAATTGCTAAATTGTTTCTACCATTGTCTTCTTCAATTTCTCTTACTTCTCCCATTCTGTGATATTTTTATTCTTCTTTGGTTCTCTTTCCTAGAACACTTGGTCTTATGTGATTTTGCTTCTTGTAACAACATTGACATCTATAATGACTATCTTGACCTTAGCTATTGTTTTCCCTTCTAAGCTTGATGCATTTTTCCCTTGGGTTTTTTTTTAAAATTTCTACAAACATGGGACAATCCATCATCTTATGCCCATTTAAACCATAGATGTGGCAAGCATATGAATTATTCTTCTGACCCTTTTGAAGTTGATTGATAACCTTTGTTGTTGCTATAGTGGACTCCTCCTCCTTCTTTATTATACATGTTTCCACATTGTGGTTGTTTCATCCATAGTTTGTGCAATGTTTTCAAGTCTTTATTGGTTCCATTTGTGGATTTGTCATTGTTGTAGATTTAGAAATTTGTGGTACTAATAATGCACTTTGAACTTTTCTTGGTGTCATCCCTTTTTCATGTAATGTCACCTCCTTATGCAATTGTAACATGGTATGCTTCATCCTTGTAGTTGCAATCTTTATATAGGACTATAATCATGTTCGAAACACTATGGTAAAAAAATTGATTGTGGTTGGTGTTTATAATCCATGAACCAACCTTTGTATGCGCTCATAGTACACCTCAACTCACTTAGTCTCTCCCTACTTGATATTCTTGAGCTCCATGTAAATCTATTTGTCATTCTGTTTCTTCCAATGATGTTTATAGAATGTTTGAATTAGATCAAAAAAAGTGCAGTTCGAAAATTCTAACATGTATTATGACACCAATTAGATGTCATTTCTTTCAATGTATAGCTAAATGCATTAATGATATACTCCTTAAGGTTTTTCCATTTGCTCTAACAATTGTTTGAAACACTTTTACATGAACATGTGGATCTGCATCCTTTTTATAATCTAGATACTTCAAAGCTAATCAATATGGTTTGGCCACCAAGCCCCTTATTATAATGTTCACCACCAATCTAATTATCTATCATTCACATTTTAATGGAATCAACACTGGGCATCACACATATTTGTTTGCTTGAATTATTACGATTGGTGTTATGTACATCATTTAAGGTTTTGAAATGGGTACCATTACTTGACTTGGATCTTCATAGATTTGGTTTGCTGCATTTTCCAAATTGAATATTCATTGGTACTTGATATGTGGTTTGACCTTTCTTCAATTGATTCCTTCACGATGGCTCCGCCTTTTATCCAAGCTTATAGGCTACAATAGTTATTTCTAGCATTACATATTTAATTGGTTATTCTTGTGAAATAATAATGGGTATCCGAAGTATCCCATTCATTAGCCTAGGCATGTTTGATGATGGTGTGAACTATATGGACATCCTAGCTTCCAACTATACAACATTCATCTATATTCTCTATTATATATAATATAATCTTCCAACAAATTGTTATATCCTACTCATTTTAAAAGAGTTACACATTCTTAGTTTGTTTTATACAAACTATGCTTCACTTAAACTAATTTTTTGCAAGTTGTTTTCTAAATTGTTATGGACTTGTTCTTTCATCTATGGTTGTTTTACAAAATCTATGTTTAACATTTGTTGCCCCACATGTCTAACAAATCCATCCTTTATTTCACTATCAATATGTGGACATTTTGTGATAATGTGTACTCTAACTCTATAAAAAGCATAGATTTAAAAAAGAGTTTGAACTAACTTAGCCAAATCTTCAAAATTGTAACTTATACGCTCAAGATTTCTTTTATCTCTTTCAATTCATCTGCTTCTGTTGTTTATCTAAAGTGGTAATGCTTCCTCTAGAACATTGACTTATGCGTCATCATACACAAAGGTTCTTAGGTAATTTGTATCTACCCATTCTAAAATATTAGGATCATAGTTATCATCCATGTCCTAGTCTTCTATTGGTTCATGGTATTATGGCAATGCCCACTAGTACACAAATGGTACATTTGTGCATGTATTATAATCACTCCACCAATTATTCACAAATTTTAGACTTGAAGAATTTCTAAGGTCTACCAATAACAATTCATCCTTTGGATTGTTCTTGTACCTATGTTCTTACACAATAGATGGTGCTTGAAAAACATGGATACCCCTTTCTTTTGGGTATATTTTAAACCTAATCCCCCTCATTAGAGATCGCCTTCTATACCCAAGATGTCTTTGTGGACCCCATGTCCATACTTCTTTTCACACTCCCATTCCCACTAAAAACACACAATGTCTCGCATGTCATTTTTCTATTTTCAAACTTTTGGGTTCCAAAATTGTGTCCATGTTCAGTGTTTCATACACCTTTTGATTCGCATCCTAATTTTCTTCCATATCAAAATGCACGTTTTGTTGTTTGGCTTCTTAATCCATTTGCTTTTGCAAGTTTTTGAATCACCATCTAATTCATAGCATTGTGTACATCTTAAATTCTTTTGGTTTTTTGATATATTTTCTAACATGAGTCCTCATAGTTTTCCTTGCTTAAACCTTTGTCTTCTGTTTATAAAAAAAATTAGAAATTTAAATATACCATTAAAAAATATTTCTTTTTCTAAATTTTTGAGATTTATATAAAAAAAATGTTTTCAAACAATTCAAAATTGTTTAGAAAATTATTTTCATTTTTTATTTCCCCCCCAAAAAAAAGAATCCCCAAAATGATCACCAAATGGTAGGCACATATTCTATCTTAAAATTGTTTTCTACTTACTTAAAACAATACAAATTTCACTTCAATTATCCATTTCAACACTTCAAATCTGTAATTCAATTATTCAAAACAATTCTGGTAAGTTGTTTCACACAATTTCATTCTTACAACTACTATTTATTCTACTCAAATTCTATTTCCCCTTGTAAAGATAAATGCCATGATCAAAATACAGTTAGATTATCTAAAAGCCAAAACACAATAGATACAAAATAAAATCCATGTTCTTCATCAAATCCACATATCTATCTTTACTCAAAATTAAATCATATAAAATATATAGTTTTAAAAGTAGAATTTAAAACTAAAAACATGAAAAATCTATGGTTTTAGATACCAACAAAAATCTAAATCATATTGTCTCTCTCTCTCTCTCTAATTCTAACAACTCTTTAAATCTTCCATGTCTATAAGAAAAAAAATCCTTCAACTCCAACAATTTCCAAAACTACATCCTAGGTTGCTTCTCTCCAAAAAATAATTCAAAATAAAATGACCAAAAGTTTCAATCTTATCCGACTCTTTCATTATCTTGTTTAATCCTTACCATTCTCCTAACCTATTATACTTTGGTTGATCATTGCCATACACTAGGTAACAACACTTCAAAACAAAGGTTGCACTAAAAAAGAACAATGAAATTTACAACAAACACGAAAATGAAAAACACAAAGAATAAGAACATTTACAACAACATTATTGGAAGCATTGTAAAAGCCATGAAGAAAAGGCACAACACAACCGAAGAACAACACTTTTGAAGCAAAGAAATCATGAGTGGAAAAGGAGGGAAGGAAAGAAAGAATAGAAAGAATGAACACAAAAGAAGGAAAATAATAAATGATTGGAAAAGGAGGAAGGATGAAGGAGAAGAAGTAGAACCAAAAAAAAAAATGGTAGAAAAAGAGGTAAGGCAAGAAGAAGGAGAAGAAAGCGAGGAAAAATCAGAAAAATTATTAGCAAAAAATCATTTTTTTGATGAAATAAAAAATCTCGTAACACGAGCATAGTCACTTGTTCACCCTAAGGCTCGACAACAAAAAGATGATGGGGCCTTAAATGGGAAGAAAAGGATGGGGCATTTAAAGGAAGAGCACCATTCGAACAAGGGGGACCAAAGGTAAAAATAAATGTTAAGGCTTGTGTGCGCAACAAATGTTTAGCTTGAAGCTCTTTTCAATTGCAAAAAACAAACCTTCATAACCGAGTCCTATTTTCTCACTATGCCTAGCATGCCCTCTTTGAGTAGGCAAGAGAAGGCACCAATGAGGGAAGAGTTTTTAAAAATGTCATGTAGCAACATTGCTTAGGTTTTGTGCTATGTAATCTAAAGAAAATCTAAATGCTAGTTGCATCTCTTGCTTCAAAGCAACTAGGATGCACGAATACAATTGAGACTTAAGAAACCCCAACAAAAAGTTCCAAGGGGATCTAGATTCAATATCCACACCCAAATTGTTGGAGGGGGGTAGGGGGCTTGGGGGAATGGGGCACCATCACTACCATTCAAAGAACTAGCCAAAAAAGTTTGACACGGCCTTTGATGGTGCACAAAACCAAAACATGTAAATAAAACACCACACCAGAACATATGGTATCACATTGGTGGGGGCTTTGAATCATAATCTTGATATGCAATGAATTTACAATCGACTCACAAACTTAAGACACCTTGACTGGATTAGACAAGATTGTAGCCAAGGTCAAAATGACACAAAGGAAAAAGGGAGGGGCCACAACTATAGAATGAGGCCCTTACGAAAGGATAATAAGTTGAGAGTCCCTACTAGGGGCATGGGTGGGGGAATGGAACTAGGGGACATATCTCCTCTAGGGGGGTGGGGCTTGTATTGGATAAATTTACACCCACACATTACAAGCTGAGAAAAGAGAATTTTTTATCAAATGAAAAACTAAAATTGAATTCCTTGTCCCACATCCTAAACAACATCCAAAATGTAAGTCTCCAAGACCATTAAGATATGTGAATAGTCAAGTGACGTTATGCCAATGCTCCTAAATATTCATTGACGTTCCAAAATGCTTTGCTGATGTTCCCCAAAGTTTTGCTGACATTCCTCCATGCTCCACCGGACAGAGCTCATTAGGGGGTATTTAGCATCTTGCCCCAAATAGGGGCCGTTATCCCTAGTGCCTCAAAACTCAAAACTCCAAATCAAAGATCCCTTGTCCCTGGGAACTTCAAATCCCTAGGAACCTGAAAGAGGTCCCCAAATCTAGGCCCCTCATGATCGCTCAAGACCTCCAAAATTCAGGGGCCATCTGCAAGAGCTTTATTTTTGGTCTGTGGCTTTGCCTAAAACCCTAATGGGAGAAAGCTGTGCACGCCAAGGCTGCTGCTGCTGGATCCCTTTGTTTTCTCGCAGACACAATTGGCGCTCGCTTCTCGCTTCTGCTCTTCTCCACAGAGAGCTAGTGCAGGTGAGAGAGAAGCAATGGCGACAGCAGCATTGGCAAGTGCAGCCGTAACTCCTCCATGCTGCACATCTGCTTTGGTTGCTGCAATCTCGTCCACCAGCTGCGCACAGACCCCGGCTGCCTCCTCGTTATTCCACCTCCCGTGTCTCCCTGCGGATTGTCGGTGACAAGCAGTACGTCCTCCTTGGCGACGGGTTGCTGCTGTTGCACAGTATAACTCATCAAACTGCTGCTGTTCCACTTTCGCACAATAACAAGTCGCTATCTTCTGGCTTCAACTTCAGCGCCTTTGATCGGAACCCTCTTGTCATTCCCTGGCTTGCAAGGAATCGAGCTGGTCCCAGTGGGATTATGCGGAGCTCAAGCAGTTAAGCAATCTCCAAGTCTTGAATGCAAGCTCCAATCTGATTCCGCGGTCAGTTCCTTAAAGCCCCGCGGGGTTGTTAGTATTGCGAGTTTTAGGGCTGGACGGAAATTAATCCACGGGGTCGTTTCCTTTCTGATTAAGCTCTGCACCAAACCAGTTCATTAAGGCAACTCTTAGAAAGAATTCAAGGCATCTATTTGAACAATTTCATTGGCCATAGATTTTTTCTTTGCACCTAGGGACGAGCCTATAATGTTATTACAACATTTAAGTATCAGTTTACCTAAGTTTACTGCTCAAAACAAATCAAAATTCCCATTCTAATAATCTGATTGGTCATGTAAGCTTTTCTCATCCCAAGGCAAAAGGCGTCCATAAACCCTGCATATTTGTGTCTATTTTTACACTAAAATCCTATAACCCTTGTCTATATACAGACCAAATTTATAACTGTCCATGGATGCAGGGAGGGAAAGGTCCCCAAATAGATGAATGAAGAGGACATGACATGAACTAACTCAATGAAGAAATGATGGATTGCGTTTGCATTCAATGGAATTGGAGATGGACTAGGTAACCAGCGAGAGGCCTTTGGTTCAGGAAAATAGCTGGGTGCTGGAGCAGCACTGAGGCTAGGTCCAGTAACCAGCAGTCCTTGACATAAAGCGGAGTCCTTTACATCCATAACCTGCTCAGCAAGTGGATGCAAATTACTTTCTCATTCATACACAGAATGGATATATATCACTTTTCGTCCACAAACAGAGAATCAGATACAGGCAGCTTTAATAATAAGCAATACCTGGATGGTGGATTTCGAATCAGGAAAAGACACGTCATCGAATTAGCACCTGAAGTTGGGTTATGATCTATAATTAAAAAACAAACAAACCAACGAAACCAAGCAAACGAATGCTGCATCGCCGTTGATGTGTACACATGTCCGATCGTGGACCACACGATGATGAGTTCCCAATACAGATCGAACTTAATCCACCGCCCGTATTCAGTGGCGGCATTCTTTTGTCGTTTGCAGCGCTTTGACGGTCTAACTCGACTTGTAAACGATGCAAGCAATCGTAAAGCAAGCACGCAAGCAAGCTCTCTCTTTTGCGCTCTCACTTCTCTCTCTCACTCGCTTCTGAATTCAATTGTGAATCGCTTCTTTGGTTGTGTGAGATTGGCGATTTAGATGTAAGATCGTGCTTTTGAGGCTGTGGTTATTTGAAGAGGAGATTCAGACGTTTGGTGGAGTAATTGGTGCAGTAATTTTGGCGGGCGGGGGGGGGAGGGGTGTTTTTTTTCTTTGTTCTTTCTTTTGGGGTGCTTGTTTTGGGGTTTTCATTTTGGGGAAGTAGTACCTAGCAGGAGGAGGAGAAGCAGGTGGGAAAGAGAGATCATGGGGAAGGGGATCGTGCGGATGGAGATTGGTTCCGACGGCGTGGCTGTGATCACGTTGGAGAATCCGCCTGTGAATTCGTTGGCGTTTGAGGTTTTGTTTGGGATCAAGGAGAAGTATGATGAAGCGATGGCGAGAGAGGAGGTGAAGGCAATCGTTGTGACGGGTGCCCGAGGTAAGTTTTCCGGCGGTTTTGACATCGCGAGCTTTCCGGCGATTCAGCAGACTGGGGAGTTTGGGGATCTGAACCGAGTATCGGTGGATCTTATGATTCATACAATCGAGGAGGCCAAGAAGCCGTCGGTGGCGGCGATTGAGGGGCTTGCGCTCGGTGGGGGTTTGGAACTGGCTATGTCTTGTCATGCCCGCATTTCTGCTCCCAAGGCGCAGTTAGGGCTTCCAGAGCTTCAGCTTGGAATTATCCCAGGTTTTGGTGGCACGCAACGATTGCCGCGGTTGGTGGGCTTGACCAAAGCCATAGAGATGATGTTGTTGTCCAAGCCCATTCCAGCAGAGACAGGTGAAGAACTCGGACTTGTAGATGCTATCGTGCCTCCTGCAGAGTTGTTGCTTGTTGCACGTAAATGGGCGCTGGAAATTGCGGAGGGAACGAAGCCCAGATTGTCTTCGCTGCGGCGCACTGATAAACTAGAGCCTCTTGGAGAGGCTCGGGAGATCATCAAGTTTGCCAGGGCGCAGGTGAAGCGAACTGCCCCCAATCTGACACACCCTCAACTGTGCCTTGATGCCATCGAGGAAGGTGTGGTTTCTGGTGGATATGCTGGTGTTATTAAGGAACTTGAACATTTTTCAACGGTCGTTGTCTCTGACACCGCCAAGAGCCTTGTCAACGTCTTCTTTGCACAACGCGCCACAGCTAGGGTTCCAGGAGTGAGTGACTTGGGATTGAAGCCACGGAGTATCAAAAGAGTGGCTGTGGTAGGGGGTGGACTCATGGGATCAGGTATTGCCACTGCCCTGATCCTCAGTAACATTCCAGTTCTGTTGAAGGAAATCAACGATCAGTTCCTGCAGCAGGGACTGGGCCGCATACGAGCAAACTTACAGAGCCGAGTGAAGAAAGGGAAGATGTCACAAGACAAGTTTGAGAAGACCATGGACATGGTGATAGGAACCCTGACCTATAAGGACTTCAAGACTGTTGATATGGTGATTGAGGCTGTGATAGAGAATGTCGAACTCAAGCAAAACATATTTTTGGAATTGGAGAAGAATTGTAACCCTAATTGTGTGCTTGCCACCAACACATCCACCATCGACCTCAATTTGGTGGGTGCAAAGATTCAATCTAAGGACCGGCTTGTTGGCGCCCACTTTTTCAGCCCAGCTCATGTGATGCCACTTTTGGAGATTGTGCGGACTGAGAATACATCAGCACAAGTTCTGGTTGATCTCATGGCAGTGGGAAAAACCATCAAGAAGGTGCCAGTGGTAGTTGGCAACTGTACAGGTTTTGCTGTGAATCGAGTTTTCTTTCCATATACAATGGCAGCATGTTTGCTTGTCGATCTCGGTGTTGATATCTACCGCATTGACAATGTCATAAAGGCTTGGGGGATGCCTATGGGACCCTTCAGACTGACAGATTTGGTGGGGTTTGGAGTTGGAGTGGCAGTTGGAGCACAATTTGTGAAAACTTTTCCTGATCGTGTGTATGTCTCTCAGCTCATCCCTCTTATGCTACAAGCCAAACGTCTCGGAGAATCAAACGGCAAGGGCTTCTATGAGTATGATGAGAAACGGAAGGCTCGTCCAGCTCCTGATATAATGCAGTTTGTGAAACAGTCACAGGAGGAAGCTGGCATCATGCCCAATAACAAGCCTTTGGCAGTGAGTGAGCAGGACATTGTGGAGATGATCATGTTTCCAGTCGTCAATGAAGCCTGCCGTGTGTTGGCAGAGGGAGTGGTGGTAAAGGCTTCCGATCTTGACATTGCTTCAGTTCTTGGCATGGGGTTCCCACCTTACCGAGGGGGAATTGTTTTCTGGGCTGATTTGGTGGGTCCAAAGCATATTTTTGCAAGGCTGAACAAATGGGCACAAGCATATGGTGACTTCTTCAAGCCTTGTGCCTTCCTGGAAGAGCGTGCTGCCAGTGGTGTGAGTTTGAGTACTCCAATAAAGGACAGCAAATCTCGCCTCTAAGATTACTGACCTGCATAATGTAAGTGATCTGCTGGGATCATGATGTATGAGGGTCAATTGCAGGACGTGCAGTTGTAGAGACATTGTTTGGATCACTATATGAAAGAGATTGGTCTTGTTGCAGACAATACTACAGTTGTACAGTTCCTTCAGTTTTAAGTGGGATGAGCTTCATTTCAATAAGACCTTGTGCTGGAGTGAAAGAAAGTGCAATGTGCCAATTTAGGACACCCTAACTCTTCATGTACATAGCAGCCTAGCAACCCAGATGTTATGTCACAGTAAACTACGAGTAGAACACACATGGTCTCTCCTCAACTTTCAGATGTGGATGCTGTCTAAAATATCCTAGCAGTCATGACAACTCACTTCAACAACTCACTTCTTACCCCAGAACCTTGAAAGCCTTTAGGGCTCACAAACCATAGATAACTTGTTCATCCACCGATGGACATTATTGCTGGGTAGCCTTTCTGAGGACCAACTAGCATAGTTTGAACTCTGAATCCATGACCAATTGTTAGGGGATGAACCTTGGTGCTAACATATCTGCAGAACATAAGTTACCAATTCCACGTTGATGGTACAGAGAAATCAGCAGGATGTAGCCCATGATGGGTGGTTTTCTTGTCTGCAATGGGTGCCTTCCTAACTGATTGTGCACCCAAGTTCTTTATGTGAGAAAAGAATGTAGTAGTACCATATGAAAACTTTGTGTCTGCTCAAAGATTGACCTGCTATTTCTGATCAGCATTGTTTGCATCACAATAAGAATCAAATGAATCAGGTTAAGGTTTTCCCATTATCACCCATGGTAAGCAATGACATTACTGCTGTCATACCAATCCTTTTATCACTTTTATTCCTGTCACTGGACCCAACATTCCACATTTGCAATGCATGCAAAAACATGTGGATGCAAGGAAAATGAAGACAGCATGGCATGTGGTCCCATTGTTGTGGAGAGTTCTGAGGTCACAGTAGTACCATAGCAGTAGCTGCCTCAAGTTATCTAGTGCTGAGAGAAGCACCTGATGAACCAACACCACCATCATAAAAAGTAACACATGCAGAAGGCACACAGGGTGTTGATAGTTTCTGCATCTTTTGGCAACTTGTTCAAGAGTTTCCATTTGCATCTCAAGTACAGCAGCAGAAATCAAGCATACTAGGGAAATCAACCACAAACAGTTTACCATTTCTTGGCCCTGATAATACCTATCACCTGTGGTTATAAATAATGTGTTGTATGTGTCCCTGTGCACATATGAATGATACTCATCTTTCCCAAGGCTGGCTCATTGATCAAAAGAATTATCCTTCAATGACTACATGTGAAAGTCTTCTTCAGGTTCAGAAGCAAGGAAAAATGTTTTCTTTGGAATTGAACATTATGACTAATGTAAAGTGCCAAATGGTGTGAAAACTTTTCTGGTATTGATGATAGCTGATTTCAAGGGTTAGGTAGTTCATGCCAGATGTGTGCAAAACTTTGGCAGCTCAGTTTGTGGTTGAATTCTTAAGATTCAGAACTGGTTGTTTACAAGTTCGCTATATTTTTGCCAATTTGGCATGGCATTTGTATTCCTTTTAGTGTATGTTAAAAGAGCAGTGACTGGAGATGGAGGTAGAACAGCAACCATCACATGTGAATGTCCTGGATGTATTGAAGCCATTTAAGGTGCTGTTGTGTTTGGTTTTGTAAGCATGGAACAGGAGATGACAAGAAGAGTAGATCAGGGGAGAAAGTGAAGAGATGAGAAGAGAAGTTTATGTCACAGCTGAACCTTGAGAACAGTGTTGTGTTGCATTTTCATGATGCTTTGTTCTAGCAACTGTAAGCCGAACAATTTATCAAACAAGTGTATCATTTGACTGGATGAATGTCAGTAGAAAGGTTTTTCATTTTAGATTACGATTGAACATTTTGTGATTTCAATGTAGTTGTGAATCAGACTTGTGATTCTAGTTTTGGAACTCATGATAAAACATAACATCTTAACTGTTTGCAAATGCTTAGGATGTAACTAAAGAGTAAGCAATTAAAAGATTTCAGAGCAAGGAATAAACCCACTTGTAGAATCCCTCACATCAAGACTTGTCTACACTCATTGACCCTATAGCCACCAAATCACTCAAAGGGTTATTTAGAAGCTTTGGCCAATTTTCTTCAGCAGAAGGAGCTCACCACCTTAACAGGTTTTGGTGTCTTATTCAGGTACTTTTTTAGGTTTCTGTTAGGTGGGACAGGTGGTGGTTTGCTGGTTTCACTTCTGGTTCTGCTGTTCTATTTGTGATGCGAACCAACAGTGGGGCACACCAGTTATGTTCTGAAACAGGCCTGGTATATCACCTGTTCTCATCTGACAGGAGGAGTGGAAGGGGCCCTACCATAGTCTGTGACCCCTAAACTGGAAGTTCAGAAAGAACAGCTCACATGTTCAGGTTTCAAACTCTGCCACTAGAAGAAATCAGTCTGCCCCACTTACCATATCATGTCCAAATGGGTAACACACTGCCAAAGGGTGCTTAATTGGGAACAACCCCTCTCCCCCTCCCCATGTAAAGCACTGGCAGAAAAGTATTGTTTAATTTTTTCCTTGTGACACCTAGTGGATATGGGTATGATGGAAAACTTAAAGAAGTAAAATGCCTTCCAGTGCAAACATTCACTTTCCAAGGTGCCTCACCCTTTGTCAAGGAGACACTCTGTTGGATAAGGTGCCCTCCAGATACACCAGGAATTTTCTGCCAGTGCTTGACATGCTATGAAGGAAGAAAATGAAAAGATAATTTGATGCGCAATTCAAATGTTCGATTTTGAGCATTAACATCAATTTATATCTTACCTTTCACATTTGCCATGGGGTATGGATTGGATAAAATCATGGTCCCTTTCCCTAGGTGTACTCTTTTAAAATCACGTATATGTTTGACCCTAAGGGTAAAACTTTTTATACATATATATTTTATTACCTTTCAAATCCCTAGCATAAATGATCATTAGGTTTTGATGACGAGTGCCTATTATATGGTTACATTGGTATCTTTTTGAGTCAATGGGCATTGTTTATCTATAACCAATTGTTATTTGCAATGTGCCTTTGATACATTAAAAATCATTTGATACACTAAAGACTTCTTTAACATGTCTAAACTTACAAAGGGTACAACAAATTCCAAAATGCAATTACAAGAAGTTGTCACATTTCCAAGTTTATGGGCAAGGCAAAATCATTGTTAATTTAATGAAAAAGCACCAATATGTACTAACACTTGGTGTGAACAATACATTGAGTGTATTAATATGAGTATTCCACACTTGAAAAATAAATGGTGGCATATGAAAAATTGGCACATGTTATATGGTTCTTTCCTTTTTTCTATTATAGCATATTGATATTTGCATTTTTAAAGTTTGTTTTGAATATTTTGTTCAACTTGCAACAAGGATTATGTTGCAAATTAGCATGTAGGGTCACATTTTTTAAGCTTTTATAAATCAAGTTACTTCAACTTCCTCTTGACATGTTCTTTTTGTGTTATTCTGAAAGTGTTTTGGAGTACACTTCTAACATTTTTACAAAGTTATCACATATCATTGTGACCTAATTTTGTGCAAGTAGATATTATACCATGTGTTTAGCATGTAAGATTAATTTTATGTTGATTTTCAAAAGTTTGAATGTAAGATGCATAAAAACTAATATATATTTTACAATGGTTTTAAGCATAGAAGGGAAATTGTTGCATTCATATGAAGATTGTTATCAAGTTGAATTACATGCATTGGAACATGTAATTCAAACCCCCAAATGGTCCTTTGACCATGAAGACCTCCTTTGAAAAGTTGTTTTTTGACACATTAGGATGCAACAAGGCCCTTGCCTTGTCAACATTACATTCATCCCCACAACCTAGGCGCCTCATTTCATAACTAGGAAGGTCAAGATGGTGGAAAATGTCAATTTCTTTGCAAAAAAGACATAATCCACCTTGACAATGAATTGCAACAAGCATGAGTAGATAATGCTTTTAAAAACTTTAATTCACATTTAAAATTCCAATGACATTCCTATCCCAAGATTTCCATGGGTACTATGCATGTATAAATGCGATGTTCACTATCTTATGAACTAATTATATTATACAATAAACATGAAACATGTGACTAATTTTTGTTTTTGTAGTGTAATTTATGCCCATAGGTAACAATAAATTGGAACATGGTTATCCATATGAACCAATGTCAATATGGTCCCAACAATCTCATGAATGTTGTAAAAAATATTTACATGAAACTTGATGTGCATGTAAAACATTGGACATCAATGATAAGGCAATCCTATGAAGGACTAATCACAAGGTAGACAAGACTTAAGGAAAATATGGGATAGCTCTATAAAAAAAGGATGTAGAGCTAAGTTCACCATTAATACATGGTATTTGCTCAAGCATGTGTCTAAGTTATGTTCCATCTAATGATATCATGTGAATCAAAATGGTGTAAATGTGCATGTAAACTTACTTATGGCTAACAAATTTACATTTGCTACCCATCTATCACATGAGATCAAAGATTTTATGATGGAACAACTAACATTTAATGTTTCAAATCATGGAAAAACATAGGTGACATGTGAAGGACATCATGTTAAGGACATGCAAGTTGAATAGAAACATGTTTTCCATTGAGCAAGATGTTAGGGTGTTGTTTGGGGAATTGGCTAAAAAAAATACCAATTACATAAAAACAATGTGAAAAGTGCATATGTGGGTCCAACAAAACAATAATTCAATGTTTAACTATCAAAAAATGTTTAATTAAGGCAAAGGTGGATGGTGGTCTAATTGCACAAAACATGCCTTTCATTCGTAATATTCAAACACCATGGCAAAAGCAAATGATGATTAAACATGGGAAATTAATGCAACCTTTGGGACAAATGAAAAAAAATGACACATACAATTTGTTACTTAATAGATATGTAATTTAATATTGGTACATATGTAGTTTGATACTAACGTGCCCCCAAACTCTTCAAGGGACCCAAAGGTGGGTCTTAAAATGAAACATCGAAAGAAGAAGAAAGTTGGGGCACGCTCCTTAACTTACATCACTTTGGGGGTAAGAGGGTGTGTTAAAGCTCTAAGATGGGACTAGGAAAAACTCACAAGCAAAAAGTTCAAGATGATATCAACTTGCACAACCAAGAAAAAGAGGGCAATTAGTGCAAGTCGAATGAAAGTGGTGTGGTGTACGTAATAGGGACAACCTTAAGCACAAGCTTCACACAACCCGCAACCTTTGAGAGGAAGCACCACTCCCCTCCCTATAATATACTATGTGCCTCTCCTTGAGGTTTACATCCAAATGTCATTTTTTTCTAAGACTCCCAAGTGGGAGTCCCAAATCTAGGACTCTTGTTGTTTCAAGACTTTGGACGCTCATATATGTTTCAAATTAACTCTATTTTGAAAATGTAAGGACAATATCTTATAACCTTTGAAAATACCTTTCCAATGGTGTATAACACGTTCTAATTGGACCTCATTTGACCCCCTGCTTTCAAAGGATTTGCAATCGGGAATCAAATTCCCAATTTGACTCTCACCCCTTCTTTTGATCATAACTCATACAAATCAGGTCTAAATGAACAATGTCACTTTAAACATCTACACTTTAAGATATTTCTAATGGTATCATGAGGGCCCCACTTGGCACTTATTTTCACTTCCAACCAAGGCTCTGAACATTTGCAACTCACAAAGTGGGAGTGCACTTGGGAGTTATTGTGTTTCATCCCTTGCACTCTCCCTCATTTGTGAAAGTGCGTTTCACACCTAAACACACTCTCGCCTTCATGGGCCCTTGGATTTCACTCTTAGTGTGAACCCATGTTAGGGTTGCGACAAATACAATTAAAACATTAATAGGACAAATCAAGGGACCTAGGTAGATACATGTGAAAATTTTGCAAATTGTAGTGATCAATCATGCCTTCATTCATTATAGTTCATGTCAATGTTCAATTAACATCACCTTCAAGCATTTTCTATTCATACCATAGTACATTGATACATTAATATATTGTGAATTGTGTTAATTCCCATATCATACCATTGAATGATGTTTCACCAATGGCACAATGGCATTTCTATAGCATATTGTATCACATCATGATGCATAGTAGTGACATACTCTCAATTTGATTCAAACATACGCGTATTATACGTTTTTTTGGGCTTTTTAAAAAATACTTGAAAATACTTGATACAAAGGCCAATTTTCAAGCCTTTGTATTTTTATAAT
>Ga0116228_10000661_pt1 | contig 26755 bp, 30 predicted proteins | sample S1TSphfallax_2_FD_89694 | JGI IMG/M metagenome (GOLD analysis project Ga0116228, IMG submission 89694) | Host-associated microbial communities from peat moss isolated from Minnesota, USA - S1T2_Fc - Sphagnum fallax MG | ecosystem: Host-associated > Plants > Peat moss > Unclassified | place... | reverse complement strand
TATTATGAATATATAATTATTTATTATGAATATTTTATAATATATAATTAAATTAAACTACTTACTAAATTTATGATTATCCAATAATTTAAATATATAATACTTATTATTTTATTAATATATTACTAAATAATCATAATAATAATGATAATAATGCAACAATAAAAAATGAACTAATTATTAATTCATTGTAATTATGAAATATTTTTGAATTATTACTAATAATAAATAATTATTACATAATTGATTATTCTGAGTAATAATAATTTGATTATTATTTATTTAAATTAAATGACTGATTAAATATATTATGTTTTAATAATTACATTGTTTATGTAATATTTTAAATAGTTTATACTACTACTAGTTACTATCAAATTAGTAGGTGGTATAAATAGTTAGTAGGTTGGTGAGTGGGTAAACAATTATTTAATATTTCATTAATCAATTTTTTTGATTAATTGATTAGTTAGTAAACTACATATTAAATACATAATTTACAAATTTGAAAAAGGAAACAAAGGATATGAAATAAGTTTTTTAGTTGCAACTTAGTTTCAACTTAGTCACAAACTAGGTTGTAATTAAAAAAATTATCCCATATGTTTTGTCCTCCATTTTCATCTTGTAAAAATATATAAGGAAAATGTTTTGTTTTACACTTATATATTAAAAACATCTGTATTTTGGAATGAGCCAATGAAAGAGGTTTAACCCTAAAGGCTAAACCTAAAATAATATAAAGATATTTACATATTTATTTCCTAGTTTACCTACCCACCTATCTACCTACCTACCTACCTTCTTTCCTATTTATTTTCCTTCCCACCTATTTACATACCTACATACATACCTACCAAAATATTGATTTAAATGTATTTTGGCCGAAATTCAATTAAATTTTTATTGTGCCACATGGCATGATCTAACACCATCCAAAATAGATGATGAATATTCAATATGTAATTTATAAAATAATTAAAAAAAATTGTTATGTTGTCACATGGCATTTTGTAATGGATTATTACATAGTTACAAATATGGTGAGTAGTTGGAAACTTTATATGAATGATCAACATATGAAGGTGTATATATGTTGATTGTATACATCATCCACATGGAGTGTGATGACATCATGCTAAGTCATCATTTGCAACTAAATGTTGTATGTGACTTCATTTATGCAACTAATGAAATTTTAGTTGTACATGTTGTAATTTATTTTATAGTTGCATATTGAGATTTTTTTTCTTGTGACGTAATTTCAATAGTTGGAATTCCATGTTACATTATAAAGTTATAACAATGTCATTATGGGATGCTACCTTGTTTATAAATATTTTTATGTTGTCATTTTCTATTGGAAAGAAGGAAATTTTGTCCTATGCAAACATGTGTATTAATGTTTTGTGATCCAAAGTTGATCTTTTCATCCACCAACTAACTTTGAGTTGAAATGGGATTGCACAAAGATAGATATCAATTTATTTATTAACATTTGATGAGTCTTTTTTATGGTGAAGCTTAAATTTCATTTTGTATTTGATCTATGCATTTTGTAATTGGCAAGGGTTTTAATCTCAAAAAGTTTTGAATGCATTTGTAATATTTCCTTTTCCCTATACATCATTCATAAGATCATGGGTGTGAAATAATGAAATATACATTGAATATGGATGAAAAAAATTGATGAATATAGTTGAATATATTGGCTGATGAAAGATGAAATTACATCAAACCATAAACTTATGTTTACCTCCTAGTTCATGACCCATGAACTAACAACACTTGGATTTAACACATTAGTTCTTTGAAAAAGAGTTCACAAAAGAAATAGGTACATGCCAAAATCTTAGTTAATTAATAAATCTTAATATTATAATATTGTTTCAATTGCAGGTTTTTGTTATTGTAGATATTTACTTTTAGTTATACAAAATTTGTATTAGAAATCCATACATAATCCAAAATGTTTCAACAATCACATTCTTCATAGGCCAAATATTTGCACAATTATGAATCTATCATAATTTTGCCACTGTTTAATTTTCATATTGATATTAAGGAAATAAACAATTAGATCATGGAAAAAACTACAGAAAACAAAAGATCAAAAATCATAGTTTAACAACTCTAAGTACATCCTCAAAATTGTTCTATTTCCATAACTACTATTATGCTTTCTATCTTTTTTGTATTCCTAATATTAAACATATAAAATTAGTTAGGAATTTTTAAAAAAAAAAATACCCAAAACTTTCTTAATCCTCAACTTTCTTGTCAAAAGTCATGGTTTGAACTCCTCCTCAACAATCTTAATTTCACTTGCCCTATACTTACTAAACCTGCTACGTTATGCTTGTCTCAAAATAAACATTACAATGCGTACTCCTTATGTTTATCTAGTTTGATTATTAAAGTACAATTTTGCCATCAACATTAACAAACCTTACAATCAATAAGTCACTTACAATGAATGTCATGGAATTCAACATGATTCATGTCACCACCATGTCATTTTGATTTAACTTTGTTAGGTCTCATGCTTGACATAACCAATTGCAAGATGCATGTAGGGTTTAGGGTTTAGGAAGGAGATGAAATAATAACAACTAAAAGATACAATATATGGAAAAGATAATTAACATGATTTGTATAACATACATATTAACAAAGAAGTCAAATGCTTGCACCATTATCAAGTCACAACATTTTTCCTTACAACCCATCTATATATGAAGCAAGGTGGTTTGTTTTATTTGTCACTTTGAAATCTTTGAAAACATTGTGTTTCATGCTACGTTTTTGGTATCTCTAGAAAACTTTCCATGAATAGGGGTGCACAAATTTAGTTTGAAACTATTTGGAGCTATAGTGTGGAAGCTAATGATTATTGAACTATTTTTTGAATGAGAATAAAATAAAATAATAATAATAATAAACTATATTGGAATTTGGGGGCATTCTTGGTGTTGTTGGAAAGCTTTCAATGAGTCAAATTTAATTAAGTTTATTTCATAATTTTGAGAGCTAAGGTGTGATATATATATATTGAGTGGATTCTGTTGGTGGAAATTCAAAAAATTTGAAAAAATTGGGTTTGGAAGGAAAAATTAATTGAGCCCTCCATGTGTTCACATTGTTGAATTTAGAAAATTTCAATTTTTAAAATGTGAAAAGTTAAAAAAATGTGTTCACACTTGGGCCAACAACATAAGCTACATTAGTTAACCTTAAAATGATACCGGCACCTCAATGTAGGTACCACCTAGCCCTAATGAAGGTACCACCTACCCCTAGGAACATCACTTAACCCTAGGTTAAGGTCATTACAAAAGATTGAAACCACTAAAAAGGTTAGGTTATTTCCCCCTGCACTCCCTTCTCATCCGCATATGAAAAACAACACTCCAGGTATGTTCATGTGCAAAAAAATTGTGCCTGATATGAACCCCTTTTGATAAAAGCTAAAAGGTGCATGTATGTGTTTGGGGCCCTAGGTTGACCCCCTTTTTCATCCCAAGTTTTGAGTGGATCTGTAAAAGCGAGCGAATTCGGGCACCGTTTCATTGAAACTGGGTATCAGTTCGGTTCAGAAGATTTTTGCAAGATCTTAATGCTGCTGACAAGACATTTGATTTAATGAAAGAATTATCAGGAGAACTGAAGGCATCAATCATATCATCATAGGTACTGCAGAATCCAAAACTGGGGCTGGAACCCACCCCCACCCCCCTCCCCAATAACCAAATTTTCCCAGGCGAGAAAACTAGTATTGGTCCCTTCTTTCCCCCCCCCTCCTGTGTGTACTGTTTTCTTTTCTGACTTCTGATTTCGTCCCTAGTTTCGGGGAGAAACTGGGGCCCAGTATTCCAAGTTTGGTGTACTTTTTTACAAAGAACTCAATTTATCAATACTTATTATTAAGTCTCTATTTGTTTTGGTCCCAGATGAGAGTTGACCCCCTATTCTTGAAAAACAGCCCCCTATTTTGGGGGGGCTTTGCTATTGGGCCTACAAAATCCCAACACACCCATGACCTACAAACTTTCAGTTGCTAGTCGCCTATATGGATGTGACATCATCCACAATGCAAGGTTATTCATCCAAAATTCACAGTAGGTTATTTGCTATTACATCCAAGAAGGCGCTATTTTCTGACTAGTAATCAGAGCTTTCCTTTCCTCAAAGAACTGGGATGAGAATCATCCTTGAAGGCGACCCAGAAGCTTTGATAATCTCAGGAAAAAAAAAAGAAGCCTGAACTGGGTTTGTTTTGCAGCAGCGAGAACAAAGGGGAAAAAAAGAAAAAGAAAAAGTGGGTGTGGCTGGTCGTCCCTTCCGTCGGTTGTCTCGTTGCGTCGGCGGATTCTGCCTTGGATGTCCAGACTTTAGTTTCCTTTTGTGCGTTGTTGCGATGGTTTTGGGCGTTTTTCTGGAGGGGAGAAGAAGGTGGTAGAAGAGGAGGAGGAGAAAGGGGGTTTGGTCAATTCTTGAAGTGGGAAGGAAGGTGACAATGGAGGAGGATGCAGAGAGAATAGAGAGAAGAGAGCCGCAGAAAGAGCGTGAATAGGTTTATGCGTTGTGGGAAGAAGTTTGTGGGAGCGTGTTTTCGCTTAGGGTTTGTTTAGAGCCAGTGAGCTGGCGGCTTGGTAGGGAATGGAGAGAGAAGAGGCGGAAGAGGAGGTAACGGGCATGTCTCTTGGTGGCAGTGCAAAGGAAGAAGAAATAATTTCCGCTTGTAGATTGAGTTTTTTCGCGTTGTCTATTCGTCTCCTCTTCTCTCTGGAGGTTTCAAGGGATACAGGGTTTGTAGTAGCATTTTCTAAAGTGCGATAGCAGGCAATAAACGAGTTGTTGTGGTTTCGGAAGGAAAATCCGAGAGAGAGAGAGAGAGAGAGGTCCTTGGCTCTGAGGTCAGGGTTGGGAAAGATGGGAAGCACCGAAGAACCGGAACGTAAGAGGCGACATCTGAGTAACAACAATAACAACAACGCTCACTCTGTCTCTCCGCCACTCAAGAAGCAACAACCTCTGATACCATCTTGCGATGAGAAGAAGGTACAGAGAGTGCTCTAGCCGACAGTGTTGTGCAGATTTTCTTTTCTTTGGAAGTTAGAACTGGAATTTGAAGCTTTGAAAACTTCATGTTATGTTTTTCTGCTGCTGTTTTGCGTTTCGGATTTTCGCTTACCGTGCAACCAATTTTTGAAGCTTTCTTCTCCCTCTTTTCTTCTCGCATGGCGAGTAACTCCCTTTGTTTCTTGTTCCAAGCACTCTCTGAACATTAGCGAGAGTTTCTCTTTCATTCCTTAGGAAGAAGTTTGTATTAAGTTTTCCTTTCTAGGTCTATGGCGTTTTGCTTCTGTGACCTAGATTTGCTTGGAGCCTTGCCGTTGTAGTAGCAGGCGTTGGAGGAGGTAGAGGCTGGTTTTTTCTAGTGTAGTTAAGGAGGTGCAATGATAGAACTTGATGTGTTTTCTCATGCGGGACAGCTTGTTTCTCTGGAATTCCTTAACAGATTTTCCTTTTTTGGCAGACCTACTCTTGCTGGCCATCTAGTTGCTCAGATTTTCAAATGGCCTGCATAGATATGGAATTGTTTTTGAATGGATGGAATTTCTGGGACAACAATTATGATCACTGTTTAGAGTAGCTACTTGACTAGTGCAGGCAGGATAGCCATGCACATGGACATTGTGTTCTGGTGCATTGCAAGTTCTCATCTTAGTTCTTTGCATTTAAGAGTTTTGTGAAATTTTTTAGATGCTCTGATTTGCCTGCAAGAACACATTGGCTAGCACATCACATTACAAACCCTTTTCAGTCAACGATCAAGTCAATGTTGCTGGGTCTCAAGTCTTTGTTACCCTTTTTTGGCAATCATTGTGCCCCCCCATCTCACAGCCTATAATTAAGCCCCTGCAAATGGACAGTCCCAAAATTTATTATGATATTCTTCTTGAATTGTTTTGTTGCTTTTTATTCAGCCACTTCAGTCTTCCCAAGGCACTGCAAGAAGGAGATGGTTTTTGAGATACGAAAAGGTTCTGATTCAGGGTTGATTCTGGGTGTAGGTGGATGCTGCAATGCTCCAGTATCAAAACCAGAAGCTTGCACAGCAGCTTGATGTCCAACGAACTGAGATTGGTGTCTTGGAGGGTAAATGCAACAGCCTTAGAAGCAAGCAGGCCTCCTATGATGACACTCTTGTGACTATCAACCGTATCTGGAATCAGGTCTGGGTTTCCATGTTCTATCTGCCTTGATCACTGGTTGTGGTTGGGGTTAAATGCAAGTTTGAGGATATTAGTCTTAGTTTCTTTCCTCACATTGGACAGTGCATGTCTAGTGGTTTCAAGAATGATAACCATTCGCAGGATTTGCCAATTTGGCACCTTGTCTATTGTGACATGAGTGTGGAACCTAGTTTGCCATACATGCCATTCTGTTGCCACATAGTTAAGCTATCATATTGGCCACTGCTGGATAATGGCAATCTAGGTCACAAGAATGTTATTTTGTACATTTTTGTGCTGTTGTTTCTATCATTTTCTTTGTCAAGGTTCAATTCTTTAGGAAGTTCGTAACACAACCAACAATTTGGTAGTGCAATTATTGTATTGATCAAGCCTGTGCCACACACAGATGAAGTGGATTTGTTGAACTTTTGAAGGCCCATTTAGCTGAAGTAGTTCCTATTCAGCATGACAACTGTCCTACTATGGTGATGTTATCATAGAAGAATTGATAAGAATCTGTGTGTTCTGATATCATTGAAAGTAGCAATCTCCCTGGCTTCTGCTAGAGTGGTCATTTACAGGGAAGATGTCTTGAATTGCTAGGTAGAAGGGAGGAGAAAGGATTGACAGCCTAGGAAGTGGCATTTTCTGGTGAACCCTCTGGAATTGAATCTCTTTCTATCTTAATGCCGGGGATTGACTTGAAAAGCTGTTGTTATAACAGCTGGTGGATGACTTGGAGTTGCTGGCAGTGCGTGCCAATGCTGCTTCCAATGGCATTCGGATACCTGAACCTGCCTCGTTGACAAATGGTAAGTACATATCATTTCTCTCTGTTTTCTTCTTGGAGAGCATGCATATGCTTGAGTGCCATTGGGGATATGATAGGATCTTGGTAGATGTCAATATTATTTAATTGCCAGGGAGAGATAGAGTGATTCATATCCTTTCATGCCTCTCACAGTTTCTGTTAAGGGTTTGTGGTCTGTGTAGAGCCTCTGCCAATGTTCCACTGCATGGAAGTTGTGAAGGGAGGCTAGTTTGTTTGGTAACTTGTGTATGATGGGATTTAAACAACAGTTTATGAGTGGTCATATCAAACAGTCAGTGCATGTGCATGTAGGTATGCTAGGTTTTTTGTTCCAGTTATTGTCATTTCCCTAGATAGGACACTGATGGTTAATGCTGAATACCTTTGGAAATTTTTTATGAGCTGCAATGAAATGGGTGGACCATTATAGTTGAATTTAGTGGAACTCATTATGACATCATTTTTCTGGGTTCTATTGTTGTGTGGATTGTCCAGTCCCCATGTTTGGAAACTCTGATAAATTGTGGAATTAACAAGTTGCATCTCTTGGGTGCAGATAGGGTCAATGCTGCAGGTCCACCAGAGGAGATTTTCTTGCGGCGACTACTTGATAGAGGAGCCACAGAGACCAGAACCATAAAAGAAAGCAACTCTGTGGAGATGGGGCTTGCTTCTCGAAAGTCTTCAACTATCAAGACCATGAAAATGCTTGTGCAAGCCATTGATATTCAGCGAGCAAAGAATGAAGAACTTGCTGCCTCGCTTCGTGGTGTCCTATCTGCAGATGGTTTGTGTTTCTATGGAGACCTTTTTATACTATGTGAGAAGAGTCTGGACTCCAGTTCGAGTTGCGTGAGAGAGTATTTTTGTAGTTGTCTGCAACCTAGATATATCTGAGATACTGGGAGGAATCAAAGGTTCTTAATGAAAATGGTGAGCAACTAACTTGGTTGCTTTCTGTATGATGACAGTGGCAGGTCAATTACTTCTGAAAACAGATGAGGAGCTACGGTCTGAGATGAAGAGACTACGTACTGTAATGGATTCTCTCCACTTGAGCCACAAGGAGATAGTAGCTGAAGCTGGTTCATTTAAAGATTGTCATGCAAAAGACCAAGCAGAAATTATGAGGCTATCAGGTACTGTTCAGCTATTCAGTTCTGTGAAATTCATAAGTAAGTTTAATTGTTAGTAGAGAACTGCATCCCATGGACAGTGATGTGTTAAATCTGTGTTAAAGCTTTGCAGTTTCAAGGATGGGAGAATGTATTGGTGCTTCTATGAGGTTTTTTCAGTTACCAAATGTTAGTTACAGCACAGCTGTCATAGAATTCAATAATAGAGGCATATTGTGGTGTTGCTCAGCCAATCCGAATTGATGTTTCTGGATTTGGTAAGCACTTGTATGCAAGATATGTGGCTATTTGTGTGCTTAGAATTTCCTGTGTTTTGAACTGTTGGTGCTATCTTGTTGTGGGTTTGGATCATATGGTGGTCATATGGGTCATGGGAATCAAATCTGATCTTCAAGCTTAATGCAAGAGGGCTAGAAGAGCTTGGAGTATAATCTTTAGAGACATCTAATGTACATGGGTATACATGAAGGTGAGCTGGAGGAGGCCTCAGCAGAACTGGAGACAAGTAGGCGCAAGCTGGCTGCCCTTCGAAGCCAAAAAGAGGATATGTTTGTTGGACCACCTACACCTGGTGCCATGCAACCTGGTGTTAAGTTTGAATTTGGGGATGGAATTGCTGGGCCTGAAAAGGCTTCAAGGGAAGCTCGTGAGCTTGAGGCTAGCTTGGAAGAGGCCAAGGTAATCCTTGTGTTCAACCTTTCATCTCATTGGTACATGTTGATGAAGATGCTTCATAGCCAAGAGCCAGCCGATCTGTTGTGTAGTTTTGTTGGAGCTGGGATGTTGAATATGTATACAGATGATACTCCCATTTGTGAGAATTGAAAATATGACCTGCTTGTGTAAGTAGTCACTCAAGTTGTATCTTTTGCCAGCCCACCAGCTTATCAATTCATGCTTTATTTTCAGACACTGGCAGATCGAAGACTCTCTGAACTACAGGAAGCATTGCAAATACAGTTAAACCAGTCCCAAGAGCTTCAACACATGCAGGTCTGTTCCAAAGCCTGTTTCTCCATGTATTGTTGGTGGTTTATGATTTCTCCATGCAATATTGTTCCTAGTCTTGACCTCCCACATGAGTTTTCATGGTGTTTGTGAAAAGTGCCATAGAAGCCCATCACTAAGAGAGTTTCTACATTCAGAAAAATCTGCCAGTCACTTGTCATGATTGCTGGATCAATGTATCTCTTCAGTTTTAGAAGTTATCTATGGTCCTTAATTTTGGCTAACACCTGGGCTATTCTGGCTAGTTCTATATCTTGGAGGCGATAGTATGGCTGATTTGATCCAATATTCCTTTGAACTTCAGGACCTATTGGACGATGAACAACGAGTGTTAGCATCCCAGCCTTACCAGTTATTGAATGATCAAGTTCAGTATCTAAGAAGTGAGGTTGAACGATATGAAGGCTTAGTAGACCAGATGCAGGTTTGTAGGTTTCTCACCTAGTTTGACTCAATCTCATGCAAAGTTATCTGCAGATATTTTTGCTGGGTGTGCATTTTGGTGGCACTATTTTTTCCTCAAATGATCATGTCATTAGTTATCTGTCTTGCTTATCTCCTTTTTCTTCCTTCTTTTCCTGGCTGTTCCCTCTATAACCTTATTATAAATTCATCTTGCGATTCTGTACAGTATGATTCAAGTTGTAAGTATGAAGTGATTATATTGGTTGTACTGTACTGGATTGTAGCCTTCTACTGTTGACCTCATTAGGATACAGATTGTGAAAAATGTGACTTTGTAGTCCCAATTGGAATTAGGGGGGAGAAGTAAAAAGAAAGACAGCAACAGTCTTATGTTTAACAATGGGTGATACATAGGCTGATCGAGATGCAGTCTTGAGGCGAGAGAGAGAGATGACCTTGAAGGCTGAAGCAAGTGAAGCAGCTCGCAGGGCAAACACATTATCTGATGCCCAGGCTGCAGAGTTAGAGTCTAAGCTGCAACTTTGCATGTCTGAACGTGATGCTTTGCAACTGAGATTAGAAGAGGCCACTCAAGCTTCAGGTGTGTTTCCTTGACATTCCTAGGTGTTCAGATGACAAAGTTTAGTGGATTGCTGTGAATGCATGTTTGATCTTGGCCATGTTTAGCTATCTGCATGAAGTGTAGAAATTAATGGAAATGATGCTTAATTAACTAGATGCGGCAGTTTCATTTATGTTGCAAGTCACTCATAGAGATGGATATATTTCAGTGCTGAACTTCTGGAGAGAATCATGGAGCCCTATGGGCCCATCTTTTGTTTCCCCTCATAGGAGGTACCAATGCATGTGTATCAGATGATGTGTGGTGTTATTGTAGGAAGGAAAGAGTCTGTTGCAGAGTTGAAGGTGATGGTGGCCACTCTTCATAAAGAGATGAGCATGATGCAGTTGCAACTCAACAAGTATAAGGAAGCAGCCTGTGCAGTCCATTCACTTCGAGCCGAGATCCAGTCTACAGCTGCAGCCCTGGACAGAAAGGTATGTTGCTTCCTACTTTATAGTCCAAAATCTTTGAATCTTGTTGCTCATCACTTTTCTGGTGATTTTTCCAGCAGATGATTTGGGTATTCAGGAAATTTGTCTCTCTACTATTTAGCCATTTTCTATTGGTGTAAGTTGGGTGTTGTTGCTGTGCCAGCTGACTGTTGATGCTGATCTGCAGGCAATGGAGTGCAAGAACCTTTCAGAGCAATGTGCTAGTCAAGTCATGGAACTCTCTCGGGTGAAGGATGAGGTATGCTTAGCCTGCCTTCAAAACTGACTGGTCCTGGAGAGAGTGTTGGTTAAAAGATAGCATGGACTTGTGAGCTTGAATTCAAGAAGAAATATTGAAGTTTGCTCAAGAGGTTAGAATTTTCTCAGTGCTATCATCTTAGGTTCTATCTCTGATACGACTTTGGTTAAAGTAAGACCTTACTTGCAATTTATAGAAGCACTTCACAGTTGATTTGACATGCAGATGGTTAAGACCATAGTGGCCCTGTTACTAGTTTTGAATATACTCATAAAATGACATCAAAGTTGACTGACCAACATCACTAGAATATCACCTGACTGATGTGAATGAGCCTTCCTGGCTACCTCCACTCTTTGGGTGTGTAATACACACTCCTGAATGCCTGAATGATAGCTGTGGTCCTTTGGATGTGGAGGCTCCTGGACTATATCAGGCTGTAGTGAGAAGGCTGATATTTTATTCACCCTAAAATGCTGTTCTATTAGTCAGCATGGCCTACTCCTAAACTTTTGCATGCTTCTACTGAAGACACATGGCTGTTTGGTCCTCTGGGGACAGTAAGAATGTACACATTAGAACTGTGGATAATTGAGAAAGAACTTGCAGGTAGGAGGTTTGCGGGAGAGTGAACAAGAACTCACACTGATCCTGGATATGTTGATCAGAGAGTCCCCTGACTCACGGTAAGTTTTCCCTCTCAGAATCCTTTTTAACTGGTTCACATAGAGTGACAATGTTAATTATTGTAGGGATTGTTTGTTCATTTTGGGTGCTGGAAATCAGTTCAGAACTATCCTCATTAGACTTTATGCCACAGCCTACTGCAGTTGGCCCAATGCAGAAAAACAGGGAAATGAATATTCTTGCATGCAGCTCTTGTGGTCTTGTGTCCATTGTGGTCTGGATGTAGTGAACCTGCTGGATTATATTTGCAGGGATATGATGGAGCTGCGGCAAGCTGAGTGTAGAGCATGGGCACAGGTGGAGCATTTGAAGGTAGCATTGGATGAGCACAGCCTAGAGCTTCGTGTGAAAGCTGCCAATGAGGCAGAAGCTGTATGCCAGCAGAGGCTTACTGCTGCTGAAGCTGAGATTGCTGGGCTCCGACAAAGATTAGATGCGTTAGACAGGTTTGAAACTTGACAAACTTGAGATCATAAGCTAGCCAACAACCTAACAGTTCCCTACTGAGGAGTTGTGTCTTTCACATTTGAATATGTGGGGCTTTTCATAATGGATAGTAGTTTAGAAGGTATGGGAATTTCTCAGTTTGCATGAGAAAAACGTCAAATCTGCTTTTGAGGATGGGGTTTTGTGGCTCAAAAACTACAGGAACCTGAGCAGTGATGCCAAGGATTTTCTTTTCCACATTGCAACTTTTCCACATATAATGGCATTGCTGTTTCCTAAATCAAAGGAGCTGTAATTTATGCTGCAGGGTTGATATGGAGCTCAGGGAATCTTTGAAGGCCAAGAGTGAGGAAGGGGATGCTTTCATTGCTGAAATAGAGGTCTCTTACCCTTCATTCCCACCCTCACTCTGAGATAGCGATATCAATTCCGCTCTTTTTATTTGATGAAGAATTAGCTAGGCTGATGGATGGACATTATTTTGACTGACAGGTAATTGGGCAAGCTTATGAAGACATGCAGACTCAAAATCAAAGGTTACTGCAACAAATCACAGAACGGGATGATTTCAATACCCAGGTCAGTGTAAACATTGTTTTTCACATCACTTCCATTCTTGGTAGAATTCTTTTGTACCCTGACAAGCTCAAATAAGAATACCGCTGACTTTTTTTTTATTAGCTTTTTTGAGTGCTAGCTATCATCATAAATTGAGTCTTCCCAGTGCTTCTGGAATGGGAGAGAAACTCAGGATGCAGATATTTATACAATGGATTGCCCAAAATTTTGGGGAGATTGTATTGTTAACTGTCAAATGTCAGGAGGTGATGAAGTTAGTGGATAGCCATGGCACCTCATTACTGCTATTCATGATGAAGGTGATGGTCTGATACTTTGTGAGTGACACTCATAAGGTTATCACTGTATTCAATCTTGTCATGTTAGTTTTGGTTCTACTGGAACAGACAGAACAGTGACCTTCAAGTTGTTTGTGTAGATTTTCTCTGCAACCTACAGATATGTTTTTGTGGAAAAGTGTTTAGTTTCATTTCTGTCACTTCGGTGATCTTCAGTAACTTCTTTGCCCAAAGTTGACTTGGACCTCTTGCAACTCTGCAAAGCAACAGAATTTGTGTTTTCTCAAGCAGAGGAGTGCAGAGTCCAATGTCTCCACAGTTTGGTAACCACCTCTCCAGTCCAATGCACTGACCCAATTCTGCTCTCTGCTATTTTGAAGCAAATCATGTCTTTCAGGCTAACCTTCTGTTTTATGACTCTTAGCTGGTGTCGGAGAGCTTAAAAGCAAAGCAGTTGCAGACATCCCTCTTGGCAGAGAAGCAAGTGTTGGCCAGCCGCATGCAACATGCAAATGCTGCAGCAGACATGCATAAGCAACGAGTATCCCGCTTGGAGGACCAAGTACAATTCTGCATCTTGTTCATAATGTTCAATCAAGTTTTAAGGAGTTCCAAAGGAAATTCCTAGTCTCCTTTATCATTGCAATCCTAAACCCACTAAACCCGGATCATAGCTTCTGAGGCCAGGTCTTGATTGTTAAAATATTTTTTAGTAGTGAGCAAGCCTCCTTTTGTTGCTTGCCTCAAGATGACTGTGCAACTGGCCTTCAATTTATACCACAATTACCAATGGCTCAATCCCTTGTGACTCAGTCTAATATGTGGTTGAATAAGTGATAGGACATTGGTTTGGTCTAACAAGTGATTGAACATTGGTGCAGGCTAGGTCATTGATAGAACAGGTGGGAAAAGCAATGGATGAGAGCCGGCAGTATGCATCAGCCTTGGAGATGACAAAGCGCAAAACTGTGGAGACAGAGAAAGAGCTTCTGTCAATGAAATCTGCCCTTGATGTAGCACACAAGGGGCTTGATGATCGCAATCACAGATTGGCTGATGCCCAGGCTGACCTTGAAAAGGAGAGGTTAGACATTGACATCTTTAAATTTGGTGCATGGTTTCTTTTACTCTTACAACATTGCCATCATGTGTCTGGACTAGTGTGTTGTTTCTTGAATGTGGATTGAGCATTTGAGACATTGTTTGGTTCTGCAGATTTGAGAAGAGAAGGGTGCAAGAAGAGTTTGAGGCTTTAAACAGCAAGATGACACGCCTGCATTCTCATCGTGATGGAGGATTGATTCTAGAGCGGTTGCAGGGTGAAATTAAAGAGTACAAAGCCATATTGAAGTGCAGTGTTTGTCATGACCGACCCAAGGAGGTGATTATGATGGCTTTTGAATTCAGCCTTTAAAGACAACAGTCAAGTCACTTGATTAAGGGAGTCCTTTAATCGATTTGAAGATATTGTTCTTGAATGATCCCTTTAAATGTTCTAAGTACTATTGTGGGCTATTGAGCAAGAGCCCATCTTTATTACTGAATGGAAAGGGATCTGAATTGAGCAGAAACTAACTACAATTTGACATATTGGTGCAGGTGGTTATCACAAAATGTTACCATTTGTTTTGTGGGCCTTGTATTCAACGGAACCTTGACCTTAGGCATCGCAAGTGCCCTGGCTGCGGTGTTCCATTTGGTCAAAATGATGTACGAAATGTGTACATCTGATGGGTTTTCTGAAGGCATTGGGGCTGCTCAGGTCTTCTCAATTCTTTTCTGTTGTCTGCTTCGTGGCTGGGCTTCTTTCTTGGAACTTACTGCGTCAAGACAGATTGTATACTCCTGGTTGCTCAGGTTGCCCAGGTTGCAATTGGAACGGCTCCTCTCAATTGGCACGAGCTGTCTAAGATTGGGTGGCTCTCTTCATTAAGAGGCTTGTACATTCTCAACTTTTTATGGAGATTGCGCTTTTTGCGACTCAGTATAAAACATGTAACTTGTGCACAGTATTCTCCACATCAGCATATGTATCTTGCTTCTGGTTCTCCTGTTACCTGCTTTTTCTCCTTGTGTGTCATCTGTTTGCAATGCCTGGTGAAGCTTGTTTTCCTTGTTTCTGAAATATACAATTGTCAACAGGGATCGTCACAGAAATATCAAGAGAGCAGCCCAGATCTCTGGTGTTTTGCCTCAAACGGCCCCACATTAGGCCACACTCAGTCTTTTGAATATGTAATGGCCTAATTCCAGGATCCTGGTCTATATTGGATCAAATGGTAATCCAAGTGATTGTAGACTATTGTGATTGTAGGTCTACATTGGCTAGGTTAAGTAGTTACTGCATATCATTTTGAGGTGTTAAGTTCCCAAAACAAAGAGGCACTAACCATATGCTGTTCCTTTTGTTTCAATTAGAAAGCCAGGTGTGCAAATTCCAATCTCAGGGTGAATGAGTCTACTTGCTAGATAAGAATTTAATGTGGTTCAGGTGATATAAGTTGCCAATGGTTAGATTTGACTTCGGGAGGACATCATGACCCCTTTTTTATCACTTACTGCTAACTGTATTTTAGGCTTCTTTGTGTGTTGGTTGGAAGCAAACTTGTATGACCTGCCAGAGACCACTCTCACTTCAGAGGTGCACCTGACACTGGCGGTGTTGAGGTTGGTGCTATTCTTGGCTTTGGTTGAACTTTCCAATCTTGTCATCCTGCTAAGGTGGGTTGTATAATGTGTTAGCATATACAGTAAAAATATTGTCCAGACTGGTAGAAGTCTGTCCCAAGGTTTATTTCCTTATTGTTCATGCTACAGTCAATTCACTCAAAATTTATGTATTGGTTGGTTTACGGGAAGATTTGTGATCTGATGGTAGTTATTAGGTACCAGCTGTTTTGAAGATTTCTCTGCAATTTCATGGATTGTGATGCATTGTGTGTTGTTCAAATCTTGTTGGCTTGTCGGGTACAATATGGCTTATGAGTCTGGTTTTTTTCCCATTCATTCACACATGTGAAAGATATCATTTTGCACTATATTAGAGAAGTCAATTTCAGGGTTTTATACATGAATCTCTAGTTTGGGTTGTAAACATGGAAGGGAAATAGAAAAGCAAGCTTAGATTGGGTCATGGATTGTGGACCTTTTGTTGTATTTGAAGTATTGAAGATACTATGGAAGAACCTGATAGTATGAGGGGCAGAAGCCCCTCGTACTTGGGGAAAGGCTTTCAGTCCTATTATTAGATGCAATTTGTGTTTTGCCTATTCACTGCTCAGGGTGTAGATTGTAGAACAATGTTGTGGACAAAATCCAAGTAGATCTAGAAACAAAAGTATAAATGGTTGGTGTGGTCTCTAATGTCAATTTCCTTTTGGTTGAGTTGTTTATGTCTTGAAAGTGTGACATTGATGGACAGGTGGGAGCCCCAACAAACTTCTCATGATGTGCTGAAGAGTATTCTTTGTACAAATGTACACAATTGAACTTTTCAATCTTGTGACACTCAACTGAATCAAATTGTCTATTGTGTTTGTGATGTGTTTAAAGGATGGTTGGTGGAGGTTGAAAGCAATGTATTAGTTCTAATTGTTGCTGACATAGTGAAATCTACAACATGAGCATGTCTTGCAGGTATGGACAAGAAATAATTTGTGGGATAATCAAATGCTGCTACTGGAAACGGTTCAGATTTGTAAGTCCTTCAAATCCTTGCAAAATTCTATTTCCCATGGTTTACATTGTGCTTTCATTGAATTATTAAAGGAATTCACTATATAGCCATTTCTTCAACATCACCATTGCCAATACCTTTGCAACAAAGGTGCAGGATAGTACTTGGAGGCATTTTTGGCCATGTCCACCTTAATCACAAAGTAATTGAATTATGAACTATCATTTTTTAACGTGATGGAGATATCTGAATGGTTTTTTTTTCACATTGAGATTAAGATAACTAATATAATAAATAGCCTTTGACCAGAAGTTCATTTTCCAATTATGTTTTTCAAAGAAAATACCTATCTGAATTTCTTTAGTTAAATTAAAACACTTGATGGAAAGTTCTTTTGCAAATGTTGAATTTTTATTTCTTGGACACATTGATAATTTATAGCATCCTTGCTTGTCACTGACGGCTTTTTATGTGTGGCATTAAGTTTAATGGGGAATGGAGTGGCTTGTTTTGAATCAAACATTTGAAAATAGAAATGTGTTGTATGCAAATTGCTTGGAAGTTAAATACCTTTTTTGTTTTCTGAGGGGTGGTGTGACAGCAGCTTTGCTTTTGAACATGAACAAGAGGAGCAGTTTGTAATGTTATGCAAGACATTGCTGGAACATAGTGTGGAGCACTTGTTCAAATCATTGACAAGCCTTGGTTCTCTCACTTTGCATAATTTATAGTTATTTCCCCACATTCTTCCTCACAACATAGTTTTTGCATGAATGTTGTATATTCATTCTATGATTGATTTTATAGTCATTCCATATAGTCCATGTATATTGTGTGGGAATTTGATTGTCAAATCATAGTTGATTTATATCAGGAGTGCCTTTCATTGTTGTTCATTGTTGTCTATATTTTTCTGGATCACACTACATAGTATAAATTCGCATGTTGGGTTTGATTGCTAGATGCTTCATATCATGATCATCATCTTTTTCTTCCATTGTGATGAAAGCTTTTTTCTTTTCAGAACTATTTTTTCTTTTGTTTCATCAAAGACATTGGTTGTTGGCATTTAATTGTTCAACACAATTGTGAATATGGAAAATGTTATATTTTGTGAAGTATTCAGGATTTGTTTTTGGGACATGGAATGATACATGAGCTTTTCATCAATGTATGATAGTAGGGTAGCTAGCCTGGTTGGTGAATACTTAGTATTAGAAAGGTACCGATCTGTAAACATCCTTTTGTTGCCTTTGGAGCTTAAAGAGATGTTGGAGCCTTCCACCTCCACCTGGTGCATCATCTTACATCACAAAAGTTGCCCAAATTCATCATGAAATGATCAAGATACTATCTTTGGAAGGGAAGGAAGGGGTAATGTGTTTGATGATAGTAGTCAAAACCTTTTTTGTATTGGAGCTTAAAGATTTGGACCTTGCTCTATTGCAGATGAAGTTCAAAGAAGTTTTGTAAGATTTTAGTTGATGTATCTAGATTTTTTTCAAATGTTCAAAATAATGAGGATAATATAGGTCTTGGAGGGAAGGGGGTCTCATGTTTTTTTCCCTCTTTGGACAAGCTTGTCCTCTTCTTATTTCTTTTTGGTTGTTCCTTTGTCTTTGGACTTCAAAGATGTTTTATAAACTTTCACTTGGTGCACTCCTGGTTATGAAGATTTCTCTTATTAAAGGACAATTCTTTTTGATTGCTCCTTTGTGTTTTGGAATTCAAATGTGTTTGGTAAAGGTTCACTTGGTACACTCTTGGTCATGAAGATTTCTCTAGATGGACAATTTCTTTTTGATTGCTCCTTTTGTCTTTGGAATTCAAAGGTGTTGTTGTAAACTTTGATTTGGTACACTCGTGGTCATGAAGATTTCTCGAAGTGGACGATTCTTTTTGGTTGTTCCTTTGACTTTGGAATTCAAAGATATTTTTTTCTTTTTTTGGTAAACCTTCATTTGGCACACCCATGGTCATGAAGATTTCTCTAAAAAGAAAACAAATCAACAAGATATGGGAAATGTTGGATGGTAATGTAAAAGGTTCAATGAGAAATGTACTTACCCTATGAATCTATCACAATAATTGTGACATCCTCTTAATGGTTTGAGTTCAACAATATTGTGAACTTCATAGTCTCAAGTTTTGTGGAGTGTGAAGAGGCCCTATGGTGAGGCATAGCGAAAACAAGGTGCCTTACTTGAGGCGGGGAGTTCAACCTCACATTTTGGGAAAGCTTTACCTGTCACAAAGCATGAGGCAAAATGCTATCATGAACCTAACCATACCTCAATCACAAGGTGTGGGAGCAAAGAGTTCTTGCACTTTTATAAGTAGATGTAAGATCAGTTTCACTCTTGATCAAGAATATCAAAGAATATGGTTAGGTACTAATTATTTATTTTGAAATTTGCCAAAAATTCTGAAAAATATGCACCTTTTTTATTGCCAAAAATCTGAGAGAAACTCTCAAGCACATTCACTTCATTATTTAGTAAAGTGGCACAATAATGTGCCCTCCACTTACACACTAAAACAATCCTGACCAGGGCTTTTTACTAAAACACATGGGTACTAGAATTTTTAGGTGTTGAAATGAAAAAGGAAATGAAAGGCACAGTTGACACAAAAGAGTTGGTGAATGATGTCATGTCCATTCATATGTGTCATTTCATTATGAAGTGTAGGTTCTGTGACTCTATTATGGCTAGGTATTTGCTTTTGACTAAGAGCTCCATAACATTTTTCATTGTGGGTTTACTGTTTTCCTCTTGTTCTGTTGTTGGGTAAATGGGTGAATGAGCGAGGAGGAGAGTGATGGCAGAATGAAGGAATTGTCTCTGCAGGCGATTTGGTGCTGATTTCATAGATACCCATATCAACCCTCTTTTGCATACAGATTGCAACAACAACAACAAAGAAACCAGCTCTGTTTTGGAGTTTTCAGAGTTTTTGGCAGTAGATTCAGCCTCTTGGGTGTATCAGCTCTCTTCATCATGGCTCGGGTAAGATACCTTCTTGTTCTTGTTCTGTATTCTGAAAATGATGGATTTTGGCTTCCCTTCTCGCGATCTGCAATGGGTTTCAGCCTTTTGCAGCGAACTGTAAATAATTTCCTATCTTGTGGATTCCTACCCCTTCCGTCCTAATTTTCTTCAGATGTTGCCCGCTTATGATCTGAACTGAGGGTTTATCATCTTCTTAGGTCTTGAACTTTGATCCATTCTAGAAGAAAAAAAGTCCTTTCTTTTTTCAAAATTTCAATTCATTGTCTCCATCTGTGATTTCAGCTTCTCTTATGTCATTCTGCATTTTAGCTGAAGTTTTTCTTTGTGATCTCTGATCATTTTTCCAGACACTTGAATTGGGTCTAAACTATGCCAAAACATCATTGCCATTCAGTCTTTTGTTTTTTGCCAATGGGATTTTCCCACATATTTGCATGATCTTGTGAAACTAATTTTTTGGTTACTTGATTTCTCTGGATACCAAGATTGGGGGTTTTTCTTTTTTTTTCCCCCTCTCCGAAGCTTTTGGGTTTTAGTTTTTCCATCTTGATTTGAACTGGTGCATTTTCTAGATCTTGCCATTGGTAAAATTCCAGATGAAATTCATCACAGTTGTTTTGGGGGGTGATCATTGTTGCTGCAATGTACATGCTGCAATTTATCCCAGGAATTTCTGCTCTTACCTACTAGTAGTGGGATTCATATTGTTGTTAAGGTCGCCAAGACTGTTTTGCTCTGAGGCCCCTCAATCCACTGACTGCAAATCAGGAATTGCCAAGTGCTATTGGCACCATTCCCGAATCCTAGAAACGAGATGATGACAACAAATTCAGAAATTGCAATTGGATTTTGTAGGGAGCAAGATTCTTACTGGAGCAAGCAAAGAAGGCTGGACATGCAGCGAGATATGCTCGTTCATATCAAACCACAGTTACTAAAGTGAACACGGTAACTGAAATCTATTGTGATTTGTATGCAATTCCCACTGCAACTCTGATGTTAAATCATTTCCGTATGAAACTCGCACTATTTGTCCTTCAAGCAAAGCATTGTTTTCAGCTATTGCTTCGTTGCAGGACTTGCGATCACGGCTCGAAGAGTTGGTCCCGCAAGAGCGGGTGAGATTCTCTTTCCTTTTGCATTTTCTGTCCCTTGACTGCTTGTTGGTTGTCCATGGGAAAAAATGCAATCTGTCTTTCCCATAGGTGACGATCTGTTGGGCTTTGGAGAGCTAATGTGAAGGACTTACCACAGGAACGGCTGAAGGAGATAAAATCTAAATATGGCAAAGTCTCTCTTGGTGACACTACTGTCGACATGGTATGCCATTCAATACAGTTCTGGTTTTAACTTCAGTTAGATCACAACATTAATGACAATGAAAATCTGAACCACCCATAAATCTTAGTTCCCTACCTTAAAAGTGCATACTTATAACAGACATGTGAAACCCTAATTTGTGTTTTTCTTATTGTTTCTGGGAAGAAATGAATTTACTTTCACAAGCTTGTTGCTTGAATGAGGCTACTATTGACTTCTTTTATTAGCTCTGTCTGTTGAGTGCTAGCCAAACATCATGACTGAGTCTTCCTGTTGCTTCTGGAAATGCAACAGAAACTCAGGATGGAGATGTTTGCCCTAAAAAATTCAGCTGATCATTTTTTATGTACTGACACCCACTGTCAGGATCCTGTAAAGTTAGTGTGCAGACATGGCAGCTGGTCACTGCTATTTTTAATCTGACACTTTGTGAGTGACTCTCACAAGGTTATGACCACACCCATTTTTGTGTTACATTCAAATTGTTCTGGTGGAGATTTCTCTGCAATCTCATAGATATATTACATTTTCTCATTATCTAACTCACATGCAGGCCATTGGAGGAATGCGAGGTATCAAAGGCATGGTTTGGGAGACGTCCCTCCTTGATCCCGATGAGGCACGTCCCCCTGTATTTTAAACATTTAAGTTTTATACAAATACTTGCAGCCTGTATCTTTTCCTTTCCTCTACCATTTTGAAGAAGCCCCATGTCGAGGCTCAAGTATCCACAAACATTTTTCCACTCTGGCTTATTGAACATATGGTACTTCCACAGAGACTCTCCATGGACGCACTTCTGCATAGGCCTTTTGAACTATATCTATATTGATGGCAACTAAACATTTCCTGCAGGGTATCCGCTTCAGGGGCCTTTCAATTCCTGAGTGCCAAGCAAAGCTTCCAGCTGCCAAAAAGGGTGGCGAACCACTCCCTGAAGGTTTTCTCTGGCTGCTAGCCACTGGAGAGGTAACATCATTTGTTTCACCATTACTTAGGATTTGTTGATTTTACCACTGTGCTGATTGTTGGGTAGAGTCATTTCATTCTCAACAGTGATACTTGTTGGTTGAAATCTGCCTTTGCTAATCAAAATCTGTTGGTCTATACATCATCAGCTGGTAGAATTATTCTTAAAAAGCTGCTCAATGTTGATTGAGTCCAATTAATGGTTTCAAACAGCAATGCACAGTATAGTTACCTAGAGCAGCTCCACCCATTCTCAGTATGTGGCTCTGCATTAGTATTTCTCACATCCAAGGTTAGTTGTTTATGCTTCCTTGACCTCATCTATAAAACTAAAACTGGGACTGCAAATGTTGGGAGACTACTAATACCAACCCACCTGAACCAATCAAACAATCTAGCCAATCACCAGCAGGTGTTAGGCTTTCCTGTGCCTTTTGCCAGCCTCAGCATCCTGTGCAAAAATCATTTTGCTGAGCCAAACTGGCATGTTTTGACTCTTCTTCATCCCAAATTTACTGTACAGTGCACTGGTGGAGTTGCTCTTAGGATCTCACATATTGGTGTCATGTATAGCTAGTCATATTGAAGGATGAACTCATGGTTTTTCCTTATCGCTGTTTCCTTGTCACAATCTTTGAAATGGAACTCTGTAATTGAGCACTGCTTCAGGCCAACATTGTGAAACTACAAACTTCATGAATTGACAGGTGCCCACTAAGGAGCAAGTTGATGCAGTAACTGCAGATTTGCAATCCCGCTCCAAAGTGCCAGGTGGGTCTTCAGGTCTCTAAAGTGGAGGTATTCCTCTGCTGATTATACAAAGTTAGGGAAGTAGTAAGTTCTCAGGCCTAAATCCTTAGTCCTAAACCCACTACATCAGCAAGGATAAAAACTTGTGTTGTCAGATTAGAAGCTTTATCCCTGGCACCCTTTCTGTACTGCAATGCGCTTTATTTGCTTGTTATGTGAGGACTGCTGGAAAGAATATTTTTTAGTTTTCTTTCAAAATCTTGAAATCCATTTGCAGAATAAGCATGTGTGTAAAACAGACGGTTCCATACAGGGCATGTATTTGATGTGATAAATGCACTCCCGAAGACTGCACATCCAATGACACAACTGACAGCTGGCATCATGGCTCTCCAGGTGTGCCTCCCGAGTACTCCATTTCTACAACATCATCTTTTACTACTGCCTAAAACTTCACTTTCATTCTTACTCTATGTTTCTGACAATACCTTGCAATCTGATGTATGCAGACTCAAAGTGAATTTGCGAAGGCTTACGAAGCAGGACTTAACAAGACCAAGTGAGCAGTTTATTGGAAAAATAAGCAGTTTATTCATGATTTAGCTTTGCTTATTTGGCCATTTGCATCTAGACTGGAATGTGAAGGTGCCAACTTTCAGCTATTATAATAATGGTTCTGTGTTGGCAGATACTGGGAGCCCACATATGAGGATGCAATGAATCTGATTTCACGTCTACCTGAGGTTGCAGCCTACATCTACCGTAGGTATGTTTCTCTTGTAAGGGCTTGAGGGTTTTGTGGGTCAGTGCTTAGGGTTACACCCTGAACCCAAGAATGAACCCTGCACTCTCGAGCACTTCACAACATGTTAAGGTGTGAAAACCATGAAGAGTTATTGCTTGAAATCCACCAAGTGATTTTCTTAAGCCCTATAAATTGAAAGAATGTGCAATGTTGGAAAACTCCTTTATTGTTGGATTTTTTTTTCTTTAGAGTGATTTGAGAGGAAGGAATGAGGAAGCTTGTCTGCAATTCTGATAAAAGAATCAAAGGTGTTGCAGGATATATAAGGGAGGCGAGTTGCGTGGGGCAGATCCCAATCTGGACTATGCTGCAAATTTTGCACACATGCTTGGATTTCAAGATGACATCATGCATGAACTGATGCGCTTGTACATTAGCATTCACAGGTTATGTTCGGGGTCTGTTTTGAAAGAAATAAAATTGCCACTTTCTACTGGACCTGGGTGCATTTTAGGGTTCAGTAAAATGAAAATAATGTGGAAGTAAAGCCCACCGTATCATTGCTGGTATCTGAGTGATGTGGATGCATTGGTGGCAGTGATCATGAGGGAGGGAATGTGAGTGCTCACACCGTACACCTTGTAAGTGCAGTTTTTTTTTCAGTGTATCTTTCTCTGTCTAGACCCTAAACCCTAAATCCGGGGCTGTCAACCGGATGTCATTGTTTTTTGAGCTATATACATTTTGGGTTGTGAAGGTTGATTCTGTTCTGAACAGAAACCTTTCTGGTTGATTAGACTTCAGATCTCTACTCAACCTTCAAATGCACCTCTAAACCCTATTCCCTAAACCCAGCCTTCAAATCCACCACACAGATGATCTGCAATGTTGAACCCAGCCTAACTGCCCACTCATAATCCTATATCCTGATAACTAGGCTCTGTTCTTCACTGCAAGATCTTCAATGTAAACTCAGGAGTCTTCTTGTTGTTAGTCAGCCTGTTGAGCATTTGAAGACTGTGGTTTGGTTCTCAGGTTGGAAGTGCTTTGTCAGACCCGTATCTCTCCTTTGCTGCTGGAATCAATGGCTTGGCTGGTCCCCTTCATGGCCTTGCAAATCAGGTACCTACCTATCAACATCTCTCTACATCTTGTATTTGCTGGTCTTTGACTTCTAGGGGCATTCTTGGGCAACCCATTTGGGCATGGGCTTGATGCTATACTGGCCAAAACATCCTATGGGGTTTACTGATATGTGGAAAGGTGGCAGGAAGTTCTGAGGTGGATTCAAGAAGTAGTGGCAGAGATTGGAAGTGATGTCACCCCTGAGCAGCTCGCTGATTATGTTCACAAAACCTTGAAGAGTGGCAAGGTTAGGATGCAAGCCCCTCAAAGCCCTGTGGACAGTAATTTTCATTAGGAGCATGTCCTGTAACAGTTGAATAGAGTGTGGATGCTTCTCCTCTGCTGTCAAGACTGAATTCTAGGCTATTCAATCAAGATCTACCTTTACTTGATCTAGATCACTCTGACACTGTTGTGTACCTGAGAAAGTGCTCTTTATATGATCAGTGTATGGGTTTAGGGTTTAGGATATGAGCAAGTTGCATAGGGAATTGGTTGTATACTTATTTGTATGTGTTCTCTTGGTGGACTCTCATCCATGAGTAGAAGACTGACATTGATGGATCCTGGGTATAGGTGGTGCCTGGCTTTGGACATGCAGTGCTGCGAAAGACAGATCCTCGTTACATTTGCCAGCGTGAATTTGCCCTCAAGCATCTTCCCAACGATCCCATGTTTAAAATGGTAACCCTAAACCCTTAACCGTAAACCCCCTCTGCCACATGGTTTTGATTGAAAACTCATGACTATACTATAGACAAGAGCATAGATAATTGCAAAGTGAGCAGTCACAGGAGCTCCAAGTTTTGCTATGATCCAGTGTTTTTGTGGGTTTGTTTTCCTCAGGTCTCAAAGTTGTATGAGGTTGTTCCCCCAATTTTGCTGGCAGGTGGCAAGGTAAATGGGTTGAACATTGAGACCTGGACATGGTAGTCATTTTTTTGTCTTCTCACATGTAGTCTACCATTTCTTTCTTGACATCTTGGAACATGGGCTCTGAAATTGAACTTCTTGGGGTCATCATGTGAAGACATACTGTGATTAGGGACTCTACACAACAGCAAATGTCTGTCTTTGAAACAGGATTTGAAATAAATCCTTACGTATGTGATTTCAGATGGGGAAGCTCTTTGCATTAATCTTACTACGATCCACAGATAGTCTCCATCTCATGATGATACTCTTACTCAAAAACAAAGTCCTATTCTTGAATCAATAGTGCTGGCAGCTTAAGGCAAGATTGGGATACTGAATAATGAGTGGGATTGCAGGTGAAGAATCCCTACCCCAATGTGGATGCACACAGTGGTGTCTTACTTCAATACTTTGGCCTGACAGAACAGAAGTAAGTTCTCTCCTCTAAATGCTTTGGTATCTCACAGGAGACCTTCTCATTTGACATCTGATCTAGATAATTCAGTATGACATCTTGATTAGGATGAAGCAGCAGTAGGAGTTTTTTGTTCATTGGGCTGTTGGGAATGTCTAATTTGCTTGGTGTTATTTGCTGCAGTTATTATACTGTGCTATTTGGAGTGGCTCGATCCTTGGGTGTACTTTCTCAAGTAAGTTGGCAAATGGTGTGAAACAATTCTGCAACTGGAAAAATGAGATCATGACATTGCAAGTTCCCAGATCTTTGGGTCACATTTACAACCATTCCCTTCACTTTCTGTTCGAGGGAAACTGCAAAGTTTACTAACAATTTGCTGATTACTACTTAATATGTGGTACACATCTGAGCCTTTATGAAACCATGAAAAGTCTGCTTGTTGTGACTATATAATGACATCAACAAGTTCAGTTCATTATTGGAGTGAGTCCCCAACTTTAAATTTCAGATCAGTTAACTGTGTTGTTGTTACCTTGTTTGTTTGCAGCTGATTTGGGACCGTGCACTGGGCCTTCCAATTGAGAGACCCAAGAGTATGACTTTTGAGTACATTGAAAATTACTGCAAATCCAAAGCCACAGCCTAGGGCTGAAGATCAACATTTTTGGAGGTCCCAAGTGCCTCAAAGGCCCTCCCTACTAGGGTTGCCATAAGTTCAAGATAGTGGCAACCCTAGCAGGACTTTGACCTACTCAGCTTCTTGCATTGTGCGAAACCAGTTCTGCACTTTCAAATAATTTGAAATAACGATCACCCAATTACATGGGCTTTGTGGGTGGAAATGAGTCTGAATGTTGCTGATGCTCTTGCTCAAGAGATCAGCACAAAGGTGAACAATTATTCAACACGTAGTTGAAT
>Ga0116228_10000658_pt1 | contig 26776 bp, 18 predicted proteins | sample S1TSphfallax_2_FD_89694 | JGI IMG/M metagenome (GOLD analysis project Ga0116228, IMG submission 89694) | Host-associated microbial communities from peat moss isolated from Minnesota, USA - S1T2_Fc - Sphagnum fallax MG | ecosystem: Host-associated > Plants > Peat moss > Unclassified | place... | reverse complement strand
TTTCAACTATTCCTTTAATACCCGGTGGGTATCAGAGCAGAAAAAAGGATAAAAATCAGAGCAGGTCTTTCACACTTGGTAAAGCCTGAAGCCACAGGCCTATACCAGAATACACAGGCCTGATTCCATTAGAGCGCAGACCTACATTATGTACTAGCAGAATTCACCCCTACAGTGCATTCTGGCACCTAGTGAGTCACTTGGGAGAGGCCATCATGCCAAGTTCTAGGGATGAAATATTTGGCAGAATGCACTCTAGGGGTGTGTTCCATAGCATACAGGTCTTATGGTAACCCATTAAGTAGGGCTTTGTAGGGAAGCCATAAAAAGGGATAGGTTGGTAGGAACTGACAGAATCTGCTGCAGTGGCGGATTCTGGGATTTAAGAAGGCCTGAAAACCTGACGAGTTAGCAGGTTCAGACCTTTTACATTTTTAAGACAGATTATGTTTGTAATTAGTTTATTCCGAGTATAATAACTATTGCTGCAGCAGAGAGGTGGCATTGTCGATTGATTATTCCATACCAGAATTAGTCTCTTAATAACGTTCTCGAAATTCTTGCGCCTGCGTTCTCAACTACCGAAAACCCTAGGCCTGAAAAAAAAAAAACCCTGACCCTAACCCTAAAATGCAAACCCTAACCGTAACGCCCGCAGGCGGACAAACAAGTTCTGCAGACACTTGTTTTCTTCGTCTGTTGTTTTCCTCTTGCTTGCTCTCCGGCTTTACGCGCTCGATTTGCCGCTGTCGGCTGCTCCTTTTCGGGGTGTTACCATGGTGAGTAGCATGCGATCTCCCCTTCTTTTTTCGCTTTTTTTTCCCCTTTTTTGGCAAGTTTTCGTGGGTTGTTTGCATGTGCGCGCGTGTATGTGAAACCATTCTCTGCCGACCTTTTTTTCTATCAGTTCATGGGAGCTTCATAACATTGCGGTGGTCATCACTTGTCTGTCTGCGACTATGGTAAAATGCATTTATAGCATTTGGATTCTTTTTTCTGTTGAGTTGTGTTCGGTGTTTGCAGCCGAGAGTTGGACAATGCTGACGTATAGCTGTTAATCTTGGTGATGTCAGGTGAAGTTTACTTCAGACGAGTTGCGGCGGATCATGGACAAAAAACACAACATCAGGAACATGTCTGTGATTGCGCATGTCGATCATGGTAGGTGCCTCCTCTTCATCGCATAGATGTTATACCAGATGATGATTATGATTATGATGATGCAACATGATTATCTGATCATCGTCATCATCATGGTAGGTGCCTTCTCTTCATATATAGATGGTATATTATTGTGGGTTCATGCAACAGACTTGATATTTTGAGGAGAGGAGGAAGAGCTTTTTGAACATGGATTGAGACCCTTTTGGCATGCATGGTTTCTTTAACTTCGATGCCATTAAGTTGATTAGCATATCACTTGAAGGGTTCAAATCTACAAGAGCCTTCGCATATTGTTCAACACAACATCAGGAATATACCATCTATGCAACTGTTTTTTTTTTTTCTGTGCCCAGTTACATGAACAGTTTCAATGCTTGGAAGAGATGGAAGTCTTTTTTCTTTAACCTTTCAGTGCAGTGTGCTTGACTCGGTGCCTGCTCTTACAGACAGCCTTGATGTTTGATAAGGTTTTTGTTTGAATGGTGTGATACTAAAAAGCCTTGAGGGATGTTGGTTGAATATTTTTTCTAGGAAAATCAACCTTGACAGATTCACTTGTGGCCGCTGCTGGCATCATTGCTCAAGAAGTGGCTGGTGATGTCCGGCTCACTGATACCCGGGCAGATGAGGCAGAAAGAGGTATCACCATCAAGTCCACCGGAATATCCCTGTACTATGAGATGTCTGATGCATCTCTGAAGGATTACCATGGAGAAAAGGATGGCAATGACTATCTCATCAACTTGATTGATTCACCAGGGCATGTTGACTTCTCGTCTGAGGTCACTGCTGCTCTTCGTATCACAGATGGGGCACTGGTGGTTGTGGACTGTGTGGAGGGAGTGTGTGTGCAGACAGAGACTGTGCTTCGACAAGCCCTTGGTGAGAGGATTCGACCAGTACTGACAGTGAACAAAATGGACAGGTGCTTTTTGGAACTGAAGGTTGAGGGTGAGGAGGCATATCAGACCTTCCAGCGTGTGATTGAAAATGCAAATGTCATCATGGCAACCTATGAGGATCCACTGCTTGGTGATGTGCAAGTATACCCAGAGAAGGGAACTGTTGCCTTTTCAGCCGGTCTTCATGGCTGGGCCTTCACACTCACGAATTTTGCAAAAATGTATGCTTCAAAATTCAATGTTGATGAGAAGAAAATGATGGAGAGGCTGTGGGGTGAGAATTACTTTGACCCAGCCACAAAGAAGTGGACAACTAAGAACACAGGATCACCCACCTGCCAGCGTGGGTTTGTACAGTTTGTGTACAACCCCATCAAGCAGATCATCAATATCTGTATGAATGACCAAAAGGACAAGCTGTGGCCCATGATGGCTAAGTTAGGATGCTCACTCAAGGGAGAGGAAAAGGATCTGATGTCCAAGGCGCTGATGAAGCGGGTCATGCAAGCATGGCTGCCTGCCAGTAGTGCCCTTCTTGAGATGATGATCCATCATCTGCCCTCTCCTGCAACCGCGCAGAAGTACAGGGTGGAGAACTTGTATGAGGGCCCATTGGATGACCAGTATGCAGCTGCCATCAGGAATTGTGACCCAGAGGGACCTCTCATGTTGTATGTATCTAAGATGATTCCTGCATCAGACAAGGGTCGGTTTTTTGCCTTTGGACGGGTGTTTGCTGGTAAAGTTGCCACCGGTATGAAGGTCCGTATCATGGGGCCCAACTATGTGCCAGGTGGAAAGAAGGATTTGTACACCAAGAGTGTGCAAAGGACAGTTATCTGGATGGGTAGGCGTCAGGAATCTGTAGAAGATGTGCCCTGTGGAAACACAGTGGCCATGGTTGGATTGGATCAGTTCATCACCAAGAATGCAACCTTGACTGGCGAGAAGGAAGTAGATGCTCACCCTATTCGGGCCATGAAGTTTTCTGTGTCTCCTGTGGTGCGTGTTGCAGTGCAATGCAAGGTTGCATCTGATCTGCCTAAGCTTGTGGAAGGTCTAAAGAGGTTGGCCAAGTCAGACCCTATGGTTTTGTGTATGATTGAGGAGAGTGGGGAACATATCATTGCAGGTGCTGGAGAGCTGCATTTGGAAATTTGTCTGAAGGATCTGCAGGAGGATTTTATGGGAGGTGCTGAAATTATCGTCTCTGATCCAGTAGTTTCCTTCCGGGAGACTGTGCTAGAGAAATCAGCCCACACAGTGATGAGCAAGTCCCCCAACAAGCATAATCGCCTCTACTTTGAGGCAAGGCCCCTGGAGGATGGATTGGCAGAGGCCATTGATGATGGTCGCATTGGTCCCCGTGATGACCCCAAGGTGAGGAGCAAGATACTGGCAGAGGAGTTTGGATGGGATAAGGATCTTGCAAAGAAAATCTGGTGTTTTGGGCCAGAGACCACCGGCCCCAACATGGTGGTGGACATGTGTAAGGGAGTCCAGTACCTGAATGAAATCAAGGATTCTGTGGTGGCTGCATTCCAGTGGGCTACTAAGGAGGGTGCATTGGCTGAGGAGAACATGCGCGGTATTGCATTTGAGGTGTGTGATGTTGTACTCCATGCCGATGCCATCCATCGCGGTGGTGGTCAGGTCATTCCTACTGCCAGGCGTGTGATGTATGCAGCTCAGCTCACAGCAAAGCCTCGCCTTCTAGAGCCAGTGTACCTGGTGGAGATCCAGGCACCAGAGGGGGCACTAGGTGGCATCTACAGTGTGCTGAATCAGAAGCGTGGCCATGTGTTTGAGGAAATCCAGCGGCCAGGAACTCCATTATACAATATCAAGGCATATCTTCCAGTCATTGAATCATTTGGTTTTTCAGGTACTCTGCGTGCTGCAACATCTGGACAGGCTTTCCCACAGTGTGTGTTTGATCACTGGGAGATGCTGAACAGTGATCCACATGATGCAAGCTCGCAGGCAGGGGTTATTGTCAGTGACATTAGGAAACGGAAGGGTCTTAAGGACCAGATCACTCCTCTGTCAGAGTATGAGGACAAGTTGTAATTGTCCCAGGTTTTGCTTACAATGGAGCTGCAATGCCTCTCAATTTTGGAATGCAGAGTCATTTACTTAAGTTTTGTAGGTCAGGCTCCTTGCTAATAACCCTTGTGACCATCAGCTTTCAGGAATCACCTCATTATGAAGATGCACACCTTGCATGCTTGAATCTAAGAGTTAAAAACCAGCTCCTCTGTCTCACAGTGCTGTATTTTTCAGTTGTGTTTGGCTGACTTCTGCAGTGTGTTTTGTTTATTGTTTGTTTGTGCAATTTTGGCAAAATGGATTTCCAGTTGGGAAGATCTATGCCTTAACTGTAATCTTAAAATGTACCTTGCATCTTCATTCAGAAATTGTGTGTTGATGCAGTTCAATTCTTTGTGAGCAGTGGTGAATTGATCTAGAGCATTGTACCACAGCAAACCATCTGTTTGACATTGTGGAGGAGTAGAGTTAGCAATAATTGATGGTTTAAATCTACCCCTTGCTGGTCATTGTAGAGGTGAATCCTGCTGAGGTTTTGTCCCATGGAAACAATAATGCTGATTCCTCTGTGCTGCCTGATAACTAAACAGAACATTTGATGGGCTTGCATTAAATGTAGTGCAAGCCTCCAGTCTGGATTGCTGATACTCTGAGTTCACAGTGTGATGGAGGTCTTGCAATGGCTGAAAGTCTGAAGCCATGGATGTGTTTCCACTTGATGCTAGCTGATGTTGGCATCTTCTGCCTGCCTCTATTGTTGATGGTGAGTTTTCAAACAGGAATCATTGATGCAACAAATACTTGTGTGGATTGCAAAACAGGATCAACACTTTCTGCTAAAGTGGGACAAACATGGTCCAGAAGGGAAGGTGTCCTTACTTTCAAGATTTCATGATTCTATTACTTGGCTTAAAAGCTGAAAAGAAATTAGAGCTGTAGCACTGAAGTGTAGATTCATGAGCTTTGATTGAATTGACCTATTTATCCATGAGGTGCTTGGAGCTCAATCATTTCATTGAAGATTGGAACCTGATGTAGTATGGAAAAGGTGATACAGTTTTTTCACATTTTCTTAATGTTAGACAAGAACAACATCCTTTAGCTGCACTTTTAAATGCAAAAAAGTAGGACCTTCTGAATATTCTTCAGGCTTGAAAGGTAACTTACAGTCCCCTAACAACTGACTGTGGGCTTGCACAACCATCACTGTAAGGACAGCAGGCACATGCTGGTGTGGGTTCCAATCCTTAGAACCCCATCAGAGCTGCCATCCCATAGCACTTGCTGCTCCAATGCTGGTTGTTCCATGAACAAGTACTTTCATGATGCATGAATTGGACAGTGAGAAGTTGATCATAAAGTACAAGAATATTTTCATCAATGTTGTGTTGTGGTTATTTTCCTGTCTATTTGCAAAACCTCATTGTGCAATTCTTGAACAGAAATTCATCAATATTAGTAAGGCTTTCTCTTGCTTATCTCTGGGATGACGCCCAGAGTTTTATTAGATAGTCTGCTGCTGTACCTTTTTTTTTGGGTTTCTGCTGTATCCACTGGAAGTGCAGGAGATTCAATTTGTTTGCAATTTCCTCTCTCCAGCTGGAGTATGCAGAAAGAGCAAGCTTCATCCATTCAAAGGACACTCGTGTTCTTCTGTGCTGCCTCATGCACACAAACAAGGAGAACTTTCGAAGCATGATCTATCATGGACAAGTGGGCTTTGAATAACCACCCACTGAGGATTGTGGAGTCCTTGAAATATTAACCTCTAAAATTCCACCAAAGTCACAAACCCAAAACTGATTTCAAATGCCAAAAACAAAGGAAAACAAGAGGTACCAGTTGACAATTCTTGCAGATGGAGGGGATTGAAAGAATCCAAAAGCAGTTGACAAACATTGGATCACTGAGGATTGCTACTGTTCAGAAATCCAAGGTAGAAATCACTCTACAGCCCAGTACTGTTTTAGGGTTGTGTTGATATAGGAATCTGTGGACCATTTTCTGGATAATCTGCAAGCTGCTATTTCTGATGGAGAAACAACAGCTCTGTCAGTATACCATGTAGACAATGAGGCATTCAATGGAGCTTGCACCATGCTCTGCTGCCTGCAGAGCACTCTCCTTGGAGATTATGGAGGATATTGCTTCAGGAGTAAGGAAAAAATGGTGCTTGGTTTATATGCAACAAACAATTGAAATAGTATGTTTGTTTAGCATGTTTGAGAGTCATACAAGAGCACTCTTCTTGAATTGAGAACAGTGTCTCACTTACAAAGATAATTTCACAGCCTGGGAATTGCTAGAAAATACAACTTTACTCCATCTTTGTATTTGAACAAAGCTTCATAAGCCATCTGAGATTCTTTCAAACCCCCTGTACGAATTTTCCCACTAGCAGGAAACCCAAATTGCACTACTCTATGACCTGAACATTCAACAAGTACACAACATTCCACTTGCTTGCTTCTTGGAAACCTTCAAATTGTCCTTTCATTTGACATGAACTTCAGACACTATTCTTGCATGTGACACACAAGGTTGCAACTCCCAAAGTGTTAGAGATAGGTGCACTTCACTTTGCATCCTTGGACAGAAAATTGTTGGCTGCTATTGGACTTGCATTGTTCAACGTGTCCACCACACTTCCAAGTTCAAACACTGCAGCAGCTTCCATACCAGACCCAATACACATGGACACAACACCAAAGTAACAATCCTTGCCATGCTGCTTCATCTCATGCAAAAGAGTGGCTGTGCACAGAGCACCAGTGGCTCCAAGGGGATGACCAAGTGCAATCGCACCTCCATTCACATTGATCTTCTCCTCATCAAGCTCTAATTTCTTGGCAAGGTAAGCAAACTGCAATGCAAAGGCTTCATTGATCTCAAAGAGATCTATGTCATTAAGTTCAAGGGCAGCTGCTTCAACTGCCTTGGGGATGGCCACAGCAGGTCCAATACCCATAACCACAGGATCCACACCAACTGCAACAAAACTCCTGAAGACACCCAACACAGGAATGCCCTTTTCCAAAGCAACTCTTCGCTTCATGAGCAGCACGGCTCCCGCGCCATCACTGACCTAGGATGAATTGCCTGCTGTGGTGGAGCCACCTTTCTTGAAAGCCGGCTTGTGGCCAGCTCTGCGAGCGTGGCTTGTGGCCGAATTCCATCGTCCACAGCGATGGTAACCTGTTTCTCCTCTCCAGTCTTGGGATCTACCAGCTTCGTGTGCACAGGAACAATTTCTTGTTTGAATTTCCCATTCTCTGTAGCCGCAGCGGCACGCTGATGTGAGGTAACCGATGCAGCATCCTGCTGTTTGCGGCCGACACCATAACGCTCTGCCACGTTCTCTGACGTGATATCATGGGTAACAAACAGTCCTGAGCTCTCTGGTTGCTCTCCACTTTCGGACTCACAGTCCTGTCCCCGGGCACGGAATGACTCGTCATGGATTCCACCCAGCACCGATCCCGATGTCATAGAAACCGGCCTTGATCGCCGCCGCTACATCAGCTACGGCCTGAAGCCTGAAGAGCACTGCCTGTTCACAGTTCTCACAGGCACGGTCTCTGGAAAACCTGCAAAGAAAGCAGCCATCCGACACTCGTTGGCTCGCTGTGCACCAAGAGCCAATACACTCCCCACCACGATATCCCCGACTTCCTCGGCCTTCACTCCTACAATGTCCACCACCGTCCTCAGAACGGGAGCCAACAAATCATCCGGATATGTGTCCTTGAATCCCCCTCGCTTGGCTTTAAAATCGGCGTCCGGTACGCCGCGACAATCACAACATCGTCCAAGAAATCCGTGGTACGAGCATAAGGTGCGCTATCTCCAGCCATACAAGGCGAGGAACAAACCAGCAGATTTGACGATTCACACAAACCGCCGCCTCTTCGACGACTCGGCTTCAGATGCTCCAACAGCACTTGCTGCCGCATCTGCATCTTGTTGTTCTCCATTACCTATCGATACTACAATCTCAAGACAATCAAAAGCCTCTTCTTCTTCTTCTGCGTCGACTTCTATCCTTTCCTCAAGACATCAGAAACAAACCCAAAAATCAAAGCTTCTTCTTCTTCTTCTTCTTCTTCTGCGTTCTCTTCTATCCTTTCCCTCAAGAAAACAGAAACAAACCCATCAATCAAAGCTTCTTCTGGTGCTGCTGCGTCGTCGTGTTCTATCGTTTCCTCTACACAAGCAAACAAACCAAGCCTAATTGGTGATCGCAATTAGGGTTTCGAGCTTTGCGCGCACTCGCGAGCAGCGACGGTGGACGGAATTAGGGTTTTCAGCTTTACGTGCACACCAACAATCCATTTTCAATACAGTCAAAAGTCCGGGTCTTCTTGTACGAAGTAATGAATCAAATTTATTTTATTTTATTTTTTAATGGCTGTACTTGATCCTCGCCAGTGGACCGAGTTGAGGAATTTGAGAAAAAAACCCTAATCGTAGCACCTTGGCAGTTTTGGTACAAAGTATATATATTTTTTAAATGCTGAATTTTTTTTTCAAAAAAATTCTTGAAGAACAAAATTTTGTGATAAAAAATAAAGAATCATTTTTAATATTCCAGAATATTCCATTCCTCGAAATGGAATCTTCAAAATTAATTGATTAATTATTCAGCAGACATGTACCGACGCCGGCCCTAAATTAGGTTATATAAATACTGGTACAATTTTATTTTTTCTTTTTGTCATGTCAATTTTAGTCATGCAAGAGCCACTTCACCCATATCCCTTAATTTGACCACTAGCAATATTTCTCACATTCAACATAGTGTGTTCATTGCTTCCCATCCCCATGGCCAACATTAAATAGCCGCTTACAAAGATTGCGGGGTATTAGTGGGGGACCCTGGGCCATTCTGTGCATGGCTATTTACTCTCTACATGAGGAAGAGACAAGCACTTCTTACAAGGGAAAAAAACATTTGATTTTGGATGTCTTGGTCTTTGTAAACATTTGAATCCATGAACACCTATCTAAAAGACTAGGCATCAAACTAACAACCTAGTTCTAGACGGTTTTGCTCAAGATTGCCTTAGTTTGAAATTATCTCCCATTCTTTTTTTTTCGGGTCAACATCAACCCAAACTTGTGGCAAAACCATGTGAGGATCGTGCAAGGCGTCACATTGACACCCACAAAGTTTGTTCGGTGTGTTTGACATCTTACAATCCACAAACATGACATGAATAATGGGACAATATAAGGTGAGAAACTATTCAAATGCGAAAACATTTGAGTCAATCATTAGTGTCAGCCAATCAAGAACAATCTTTTTGACATTTAGTGCCCTTTTACAAGCATTGGATCCATGCACATTTACCAACATTATTGGAGAGGATCCATGCACATTTATCAGCATTATTGGCCCTCTCCCACCATAAAAATAATTGTTCTTTATTCAAAATATATTTTGTTCTTTATTCAAAGTATATTGTGCACACTCCACCATAAAATAGTTGTTCTTTATTCAAACTATGTTGTGCAAACTAGTTTAGTGTCAACATTAGTGCTTACTTTAAGTCACAAGTTAGAATTATAATCATGTAAGTCACAAATTACAAATTATAAGATGTCCCAAGAAGGAATTGAACCTTCGTGTGAACTAGAAAACTAGAAATCAAATCTTTAACCATCAGAGCAAAACTTCAAGGTATGATAAGTTATGTCTTCAAATAGATTATATATAAATTAAACTTTAAGTTAGGACAAATTATGTCTTTAAATATGATTTAGCTTTAAAATTATGTAATTTATTAATGAAGTTACTATGACATCGTATTTAAATTCATTATTTTGCATAGTTTTTTTTTATTTCTTTAGTTTCAAAACGAAAAAATTTAAATTAATCTAATATTTTTATTTCCAAACATTCCTTTCTAACGTCTTTAAGTAAAATTATGTAATTTTGTAATACCTTGGAGACATTATTTTCCATGTGAAACATATAATTATAAATTTTATTCTACAATTTTATATGTTTTTATGTCCATAATTTCATTTAATTTATATAATTAAAGTTTAACATAATAGTTATATGATTTTGGTTGCAAGATTTTGAATGTTGTATTCAAAAAATATGTTAAAAACTAAATGTGTGAAGGAAAGAACAAGGGGTGAAATGGTGTTAATGGAAGTGCAAATAATTTGGTGGTACTTGTTTTAAGACAATATAGTGTTAATTGTGTTTATATCAATGTTCTAAAAAGTAGTTTTTAGGCATCATGGTTTAGACTTTGCACAAGGGAAAAAAATATATTAATTTCACTATGAAATATTATGTTTACAACAACTAAACTACCTTGCAATTAAAGCTTCAAAACAATGAATATGCAACTACATTTTAAATATCTCATGAAAATACAAGGAATTAATAAATAAAATGTCATATTAAAAAGTCAAGGAGTTGTATTAAAGTTGTCAATTGATTATAACATAGATATTTATACATTAAAATCTACTCATTAAAATGTGGTCAATCATATTTGACTTTGTTGGCAAGTTTAACTTTATTAATGTTTAACAACCATTAGAAGAAATCAAGTTGTTTATAACCAATCACTATGCAACTAGTTGTCATTTACAATTCCAAAATTGATATCATATAATTTTTGGGCCATACGATTATGTGTGCAACTAACATGCAAAATGGACATGTGTTATAAAACTAATGACTTAAACTAATGCATACCTAAATTAAAATACCCAATATATTTACATAATCTATGTATAGTAATATTATACCTTAGTATTAAGGTTAAGTCCATATTAACTAAGGTTAAACCTAGGTTCAACTCATAACCAAGGCTAAACCTAAGCTAAACTAATCTAGGGCAAACCAATTATGGTTACACCAACCATCATTAAACTAATCATGGCTACACTAATCTAAACTATATTAATAATGGTTAATTTAATTAGAAAGCTAAATTAATGATGGTTCAACTAACCATGGCTAAATTAAACAAGAGGTTAAACATTATCTTGTTAAACTAATTAAAAGGTTAAATTAACCTAAGTTAAACTAATCACAATTAAAATAGTTAAATGGTTAAATTATTTTTGGTTTTTTTTTAAAAAATCTATGATATTATTAACTATGGTAATATATTTATGGCTAGTATGTTACACTAATTATCCTATACATATCATAACCTAGGTTAACTATTGACTTAAGTTAGCTATTAATTAACTTAAGTTATAGAATAATATTATAATGTTATTGACTTTTGAATGACTAAATGTGGACCTTATTTTCAAAAGTCCCAATCTTGGTCATTTTTTGTTGAATTGATATTGTTTTTCCCCTAACATGTATGTTAAAAAGTTTTTTAGATGGGTAACTTTTTATGTGGACTTTATTAATTGATTAATCAACACATAGGGCACACTCAATATATTAAGCTTTTTTTTCCCATTATATTGTTAAAATATGGACTTTATATGGACTTTTGGGATTGGAACTTTTCTTGTTTTTGAGCCACCTTGATTTGCATCTATCCAATTGCATTGACATTTTAGGAGCTCACATCCCATGAGGGGATTGAATACCAAAAGAAGGTTTTAGAGAAATGTTTGAAACAACTTTTTTTACAACCTATAATGTTTGATTTCATAATGAAAGAAATCTATGGCAAGAAGCTATGGCAATGTGAGGCCATTTGTGAGAATCTTGAAGCAACATGGAAGGAATTGAAGTACAAAAAAAGCAAAGACCATTACTATGCTCGCCACATTGTTGCAATAGTAGTTGTTTTTACATAAAGCAGTTCAAACATGTAAGTAATTAGAAGTTGTGCAAGGTTGAATTACATATCGGTTCAACAAGCCATGGAGTGCATGCAATTCTTGAATAATGAATTGAAGGGGTGAAATGGGTTAAGTTTGACAAAAAACAATGAAGTGATGCTATTAGTGAGAGTATCAAATAGATTGTGATAAAGTGGTGGACATAAGAAACTAGGGTGAGCCAAATGTGAAGGATGTGGTTTGCCATTTGATTTATCCAAATACTTGGGAGAAACATGTTGTTCATTTCTTGCAAAAAAGCCAAGTATTTGTCAAGCTAACACTTCAATTTTGTTTAGCAAATTCTTCTCTTTTTTTTTCACTTTTCACTTTTGTTACCCATTTTTACACTTCTTTTTCTTGTAGTTCTAACAAACAACCAAGCTTTCAAGCATAAAGTTTTCATTCTACCTTAATAAAAGTCCTTAGGAATTTGTCAATCTTCCAAGGAATTTTTTGGCAATTTTGAGTTCTTATGAGTTTTCAAGAATAATTTAGCTTTATTTGTGTATGGAGTCAAGTGTTTCTATTTAAAGGAAAATAAAGTGACTCCAAAATTGATGAATCAATTAATATGTTCATGATCCTTTACATTATCAAGGTGCAATCCAAGTCATATGTAAGATTTAGTTCAATATGTAATGCAAAAATATTCATGCTCATGATTGTTTCATTTTGTGTGTAGGATTATCAAGGAATCCTAACATTAACTAAGGACTAAAAGTGTGTTGAAGGACTCTTTGCAAGACCCATGACATTGGACCATGAATGATATTAGGAATTATTCCTTTGTTTTGTATTCTTTACTTTGTTTTATTCCTAACCCATTAGTCTTCATAAGTTCACAAGACCTTAGATCTTGCAGTTAGGAATTTACATTACTTCCCAAGACCTTAGTCTTTATTTACAAAACTACAATGCGCTACTAGGAATCCAAGATTGCATTTGGTCTTAGTACTAGGAACCTAAGATTGTAGTTGGTCTAACACCAGGATCTCAAAATTATACCTAATCATAGTACCAAAATCTCAAGTTTACAATCACAAATTCAAAACATTTGAATTGTAGGACCACACTGATTTCTACTTCTTGTTTAGGAAATATGGTAAGTATAAAGGACATAAGTTCTTAATCCAGGAATGTGAATTTATTGTTCAAGAATATAATCTTAGATGTAGTTTTAGTTCGAAACAAAAGCAATATGGGGCCAACAAAAACCTGTACATTGTCTTAGATTTGGTGGGTACTTACTTGGGTACATTAAGTTTAAATTTTGAAAGAGGCATGTGCACAATGGTTGTTTAGCCACTCAAAAATTTTGGTTTTTTTTACAACTAGACTTCTACACAAGATTCAAAGTAGTGCACTGTGATGTTGAAATTAGATTAACTTCCTTTAGCAAATTGAAGCTTATTTTGTGAAGAAATTGCAAAATTTCAATAGTTGTTGCTACAAGTACCACCAAGAAATGGAAAAGATCAAAATAAACTTCAACAACATGCTTGTTGCAAATAGTGTTCATCATGGCTTACAAAACTCCACATGTAAGTGTGGATGCTTGTCATTTTGTGCAAATCTTGTTGTTGGAACTTTTCAACATAGGGCTACTAGTTGTTAATCTACATTTCATACATTTGAAAAGGTTTATAACTTGTAGGAAAAGACTTTGTGCCCTAAGGCTTTAGGGCAAAAATGGTTAAATATAGATTGTATTAGGGACAAATGTCCAAATTGTGGGTTCCACGTTTTGCCATTTTGCAACAAAGAGGTGGACCCAACCAATACAATTTAATGATTTAAAAACGTTTCCAAAAAGTTCATGCAAGTGAGACTAGGACAAGAAAGCCAAAGGAAGTTGATTATATTGTTAGTAAATTGATAACTCCAAAACATTTTCTAGAGTATGTTACCCCAAATTTTTTTGATTTTGTCATGCATAATCATGTGGCAAGATGGTAAAACTTGTAGTATAAGGTGTCATTGGAAATGATGAAAGAAGGTGAAGTTCTTTTACTCATTGACTTTGTTAAAAAATACTATTTTAAACACCAAGATGAAATACAAAAACATTGGTTCAATTTTCAGTTCTCTATCTTGGTGCATTTTACTTATTGAGTTAATCTAGCATGGGACCCCTTGGATCTAGATAGTCTACGACTAATTATTGACTATCAGTATTATCTTTCAAATGATCGTAATCATGATAACTAATTTGTGCTACATGTGTTTAACTTGCAATGGGGTCACTTGACATCACATGGTCAATTTCCTATTTGATGCATTATGTGTGGAGTGATGGGTATGCTAACCAATTCAAGGGTGCAAAAAATTGGTTCCAAATGACCAGGTACCTTGGGTTGATAGGTTGTCCAAAGTTCCCTTTTGGTTGCATGATGCAATGGAACGATTAGGGTACAAGCCACAAAAAGGTCCACATGATGGTTCAAAGGCTTGCCTAAAACAAGCCATTGGGAAAGAACAATTAAAACCTCATGGTGAAAATCTATAGAATGATAATGATTGAGTTTCATACCTTCAAAGGTCAATGAGCCAACCTCATGCTACATATGAAGGTGTTAGATTGAATGTTAGACGATTTTTCTAAGGAATGAAAAGAGGGATTTTTGACAAAACCCCCAGGATTTTATTACATAACAGTGAGAGACTCTCAAAGTATGCATTGAATGTGAGCAATTAATGCATCAAACAATGCCTTCTTGGAGGTCAGGGAGTTTTCTTGTTTTTGTCACCATTCCATAGATGTTGTGCTAAATGATTATACATCAAAAGGGTATGTTGAACCATGGAGGCTAATCACATTAAAGCCTTATCATGAATCAAATGTTCTATGTGATGTGGAATATGATGATAATGATTGGGGAGTGGGTGTAAACAAGGTAAAGTAGACAAAAAAAACAGTCTTTCCAAAATCCAATTAAAAAATGAAACAATGTTTGATATGGACACAATAAAGTAGATTCAAAATATTTTGAAGTAGAAATATAAAACCATAGGGCTATACATTTAGTTTATAGGAAGTTAAATACAAAGTTTGAACAACTTTGGTATCATAAGAATAGGTTGAAAGTATGTTTGAAACTAATTGGGTCAAAATGGTGTTCAAACCTATTTCATATTAATAATTTCATATATTATCATTATAACATCCATAATTTGATAATACATAAGTATATTTTAAAGCTCCACTAAATTGAAATTTTATCTACATGTAGCCCATTTTGTAAGATGGGATATTTTGTGCAAGTAGAAACATTTTTAAAAATTCTACTTAATCCTACTTTCAAGATGGGGGTTTTCAAAATTTTAAATATAAAATGAAAGATTACCATCATGTTAATTATTAGACAAAAAAAGATTCTACTTTCAATACATTAATTTTTTTCATGGCTACATGTAATTTTTTTAACAAGGAGCTCTGAACTATCTACTTTCCCTTGCTTGCATCTGAGTAGGAGAAAACAACAATGATCTAAGTACATTTTTAAAATTTGGAGACAATTTTGCTGATGTGGTTGAACCAAACAATTATGAAAGAGTTTATTTCTTCATCTTACATTGTGTCAATGAATTACATATTGTAAAAGAAGACTCAAGGCCTAATGACTTTGGGAATTAAGTTGAAAAGGGCAATGAGATTGTTATTGGGTAAAATTATAAGTGATTAGGTAGAAGGAAGTCATCATATGTGTTGATTAGGGCAAAGGTCCAACTTTCATATATTTTCATTTGGTTTATGCTTCCAAATTTTCTATGATACAAGCTATGAACAAACAAAAGGGTAATGTCACTATTTACACTTTGCCTAAAAGTGCCTTATAATATATTACTTATGCAATGGAGCAACATAGGAATGTTGACTTTGATGATGAATAAAACTCACTATGTGTTTGATTTCTATTTATATATCTTCTTATTCAATTCTGCATTTTTATTTTGACTATTTAGTACATGTCCTAGAAGTGTCTTCTTTACAATGCACTAGGAAATGCATTTTCAATGGCACAAATGGATTGATATGTAAGTGTGCATGTCACTTCAAAAGGTGCATTTGTTCATGTGATGTTTTGTGGTTTATATGTTCAAGTTTAATTTCATATGCTTGGGATTTTGTAGATGTCAATCTTTGTTGTTGGTTATGTGTAGCAACTATGAGTAGTAACTAATTTATAACAATGAATTTATGTAGGGAAAAAAAACATTTTGGCCTTTCATGGATGTTGTAGATGATTGTCTAGTTTATGTTGAAAGGTGATTATAACCATTATCTACCCCAAAGAAAGAAACCTCCAAAAGTTCATCATTCACATCAAAGAAAATGTTCTTAGAGTGTTATCCATGAAGAAAGTCTTTGGATTTATGAAATTTGAAGCCAATTGATGGAAAGTCCTCAAATGCAATAGCTACCTAGTACCTAAAATCCAATTGATAATTGTTTAAGATAGGAAAGCACTCGTACATAATCACTTAAGTATATGCAAACAAAAATCATGCAAGGTTTCTTTTGTGTGTACATCAAAGAATTAAATTATATATGACTAAGCTTGTAGGTCTTGCTCCCCAATGAAATTCACATCATTTGTGCTTAGTTGTAAAAAGTGCATTAGGTCAGCTTTAGCAATTGCTCAATCTATCTACAACAATGGTAATTGGAAAGCATAATGTAACATCCCTCCTAAATTGTGTGCTTGACTGCAAAAATTATGTCAAAGATGTTTTTCAACAAACAATTCCTTTTTTTAGTAGTTCATTTATTTTCCAAATACCATGATGGCAAATGAGATTCTATCACTTACCTTTTCTAAGAAATATCCTACACCAAAAACCATATCCTTCATGAAAAGATGAGTATTGTAGTTGGTCTTTCAAGAATCTAATTGCAAGTGATCATACCTTTATTACTTGACTACAAAGGTTCAATTTACATATGGTTAATACGTATCAGTGCAACAAATCAAAGGAAAATGTTAACCTTAACAAATATCATGTTTGTACATATCATAATTTCATACAATATTGTGTACAGAGAGATAGCAGCTTACAAGCTACTAACCCTTAATAAACTCCTTCTTTGGACCATGATTATGATATAGCCTATTATCTTCCTCCAACAAAAATACACTACACCATGTAACCACAACCATGACCATTTTAAAGATAGCAAGTTGAAACCTATTACATGCCTTTCAAGACACACAAAAAAACCATTAATGCCAAAAAACAAGTAATTCATTTTACCCATATTACATTCATGATACATTAAACAATCAATGAAGTACATGGAAGTATATGCAATATGTTCATACATGATGTTCATTATTTTATACAATCAAGACAATTCCTTGAGATATGATAACTTGTGTATCCAATAAAAAGTGGGGTGGTACCAATTGGACACTTGCAAAGACGAATTTATGATTTGGACAACAAGATATGCTATAACTGTCAAAGATTTGGCTACATCCCATGCACAATCCATTATATACTATGAATAACCTCTACACATACGAGTTTGAAGGACTCCTTGACACATGTGTCATTGCACATATGTCTAAATACCAACTACAAAGTTAGATTCACAACAAACTTGCAAACCCAAAAATGAAATATTGATCCAGATATCCTTTAAGATTAAAAGAAAATGGATGTTGACATATATATGACCTATAGTTCAACAAGATTTCAATTTAATAAAAACAATTACATAGTACAAATACATGTTCAAAAGATAGATTTGAGAACTTACAACATGTATGTTATGAGTTCTCATTCCCTAAATTATAAAAGCTTCAAAATTAGTGGTTGATGCAAGTGGCATCCAATTGAATTATCTATGACAACTAAAAAGGGGGTGAATTGTTATGCAATTTGAACACAAGGCAAGTAGCCACCGTCTCTAACTTCCAACAAACTCCAAGTCCATTAACATTACATGCTTAGACAAAATGTCAACATCATAATCATTGTAGTAACCAACTCTTGCATGCAAAAGCCATGTTGCTTAGAAGTAGCACATATTCAAAATATTTAACAACTACAAACATACCTTCACCAAGTTGCGCATCAGGAAATGTTGTGAATAAGTTTGTGATGAAATCCTTACATTGACCTTCATGTTCAACCCAATCATGGCTACCCACTAAATCCAACAAGTAAACCTATTCAAAGAGCAATCCATACACCCACCAATGATGTTACATGATGAAGAAGAAATCAATGTCAAAATCCTCCAATAGACATTTATCTATCCATTGATAGCCAAATTGATAATATAATAATTTTTCTAAACATTGAACCCTTTTTTCAAGGGAAAATAATTTGGAAATATTTTGGAAACCAATTTTGTCATGTGTATTGAACTCACCAAAATAAATGGTGCATAATTGCCATGATGTTATGCCAATCAGGTATTCAACCTATTTGAGCAGAGATACTCTAACCCTACATTGCAACCATATTAATTGCAACCTTATGTAAGCCCTAATCCAAAAATAATGTAGTAGTTTCTATGTTGGAGAAATCAATGTTATTAAGTAGTTAAATTTAGTGAATTGTCAATCATGTTCTTATAATATATCATGTGGTAAAAAAATCAACTTACCAAGGTCCATATCTTAAACAAGTTTAAAAGCTTGAGAATTACCAATGTTGCAACATGAGGTTGTTGATATAATTGCCACTAGTAGAACTGTAGATTACTAAATTATCAACAAAAATATGTTTAAAAAAACCAACATATTCAAATTTTGAGTCAAATTCCAAAAAAAAAAATTTTAAACAAATATTTACAATCAAAATAAGGGGCGAGAAATTTCATTAGCATCTTGTAAAGTTTAAGGGAGAAAAAAAAGATTCTAGAAATTCATCTAATTCCTAAAATCAATGAAATGCAAAAAAGATCTCACATAAAATCTAAAAATCTAGTCACAATTGTTTAGTGTTCTTGGGGTGCAAAGATTGAAAACATTTCTAGACTTAGAATTCAAGTTGCCAAAGCTTTTACTCAAGAATCCAATGAAAAAATCAAGTATGTTCATATATATAGTGAGATCACACTTCTTGAGCTATCTACCAAACAAACTCATTAACATTGTATGTTAAACATTTAACACAATATCACCAACAATTTAGTTCATCTTTTACATTTGATTTATTTTTCATGCATAAATGAAGCAATGTGGTACACAAAACAAATGAATAATAGTTCATGTAACAACATTGATTGCAAACAATAGTTGAAATCCCATGTATATTACATATATTGAGCTTGATGTTCAAGTTAAGTCACATGCATGTTAATTATAAAACTAAATTTAGTCTAAAATTTCCTAGCCTTCGGATTACATGTTAGTGCACTTCTTGGACATGTTTAAAAGTTTGTATAAGATGAAACATGGTTCTAAGACTGGGATTTGTGAGATTTCTTCAATTGCAAGGTTTAAACACCACTTCACATTTAGAAACTTAAGTTTTATTTGACACAACCCAATGGTGCACTAGGGGTTACAAAATTTTATGCTACAAGTTTTTGAATTGATGCATTATCCATTGTAGAAATTGTATTTGCCAAGGTACTACTTAAAATTTTGTGGGGTGACAAACCTAGGTTCAAATTTGCTATTATGAACTCTGAATTTGGGACTACAAGTTTAGGATTATCAACATTTCATAAATCATCTTCTGATTTTGATAGAACAACACCATGATCAAAACCATGATCAAGAGTAGCACCATGATCAAAATCAACATCAAGACCATTAATGCCATGATCAAGACTAGCGTCAAGATCAGCACCGTAATTAAGACCAACATCAAAACCAACACCATGAAATGAGAGAGCTACACACCATTGGACCAAACCAACATGCTTTTCATCATTGTTAATGCCATTATCAAAGTCATAGTTTCATTCATCATCCAACATACCATCAATGTGTATTTTCTTTGCAATTTTTGCCTTCCCCTTTGAAGGCCCTCTTTTCTTCTTTTGAACCTTAGGTATTTGGGGACCTTGTGATGTGTCAAATGCCTTTGTTAACATGGGATAAGCAATGGGTTAACCAATGGTGTGATTAATAGCTTGCTTTGCCATCCAACTATATATGGTTTTAGTGCAAATGGGACATGACGTTAAGCCTTGGACACATCCATTGCAAAGATCTGCATGGCCACATGGTTGTAACAAGAGGCAAGTCAAAATTTAAAACTTGAATACATTTGGACTTCTATTTTTTAGTGATAATATTTATGTCTATATTTTCATATTTTAGTCATGCAAGCTAAAATGCATAACCTGAATTTTTTTTTGTGCAATATTAGTTAAGAGTCCAGGAAAAAAAAAGGTACCTCAATCAATATTGTTGATGGATGATCAAAATGAACCACACATTTAGTAGTAAGTTTTGTTGCTTTTGAAGTAGCTACCCTATTCTTTTGAGGAAAATTAGGACCTGCAATAAACAATAATTGTATGCTTGGAAAAATGCCCTCGTTATTTTTGTATTCAATTACAAGCCACCTTTATTGTTGTCAAGGTTAAAATTTGAAGCACCCTACTCACTAGTTAAAGATTTAGTCCTTGCTAGAACCAAGCAAACAAGCAAGCAAAAAAAAAGATGTATATGTTCACAATGAAGGAAATTAGGGTTGAAGGTCTATGACAAAAGTCAAAACTTTGAATACTTGCATTAGAAGCATGATACAAGTTCAAGACATAGTTCCTAGTTTAATAATTTCAATTATAGTTTCCAAAGTATATCAAGATACATGTCCAATGTGTTAATAGCTAAAATGGAAGTTAAAAAAGATAAGGACACAAGTATGGTAGGTCAATACCCTAACTATAATTATAGGAAAAACTCAAGACCCAAGTGCATTGCCTTAATACTAGATTATTGGAATCATATAAAATTTAGGACATAAGTCCCTTTACTCCTCTCCCTTACTATTATAAATAGACTTACATGGACACCTCGAGCCCTAAGTCCACCACCTACTTGTACTCTTAAGTGGAATCATAAGATTTACTTAGGACATAATTTTTTTGTTGAACAATGCAAAATCTGAAATTATAAAAACTTAGGACATAAAACAAAAATGTTAAAAGGAATGGAATCATAAGAAACTTGAAACAAGTCCTTTGCTAAACAATGTACTATCTAGAATGATAAAAAAATCAAGACATCATAAATCAAAAGTTTGAAGGAAAATTATGAACCATACATAGGTCCTGACTTCAACGTCTAAACAAAAGCATATACGAAGATTAGTTGAATGGTGCAATGCAAAACATAACATCATGAACACAATTTACATGAATGATTTATTTTTTTATAAATAGAATGAAATCCCATACCAAATAGTAAAAACATTGGATCTTTTAATGGGTTGTTGTTTTGGGCACTACCAAAAATCCTTAAACCATCTGCATTCCCTAGAACATAAATGCCCCATGTTGTACATCAATATTTTGTGAAATAGAAATCATAACCAACAATGGCACATTCCAACGAAGAGGTTGCATGTGTTGCCATACATTAGGGGTGGAATGTATGTCCACATTCAGTTATTATGAAGTTGTTACATGCGTACAAGAGTCCACACAATGGACATGCATTGAGATTGCAGGACCTCTTCATAGGAGTGATGGAATTACAAAACAATGGTAGAGGATCAAGACTTGCCCCCCCACCATTGTTCATCTTCTGCACTTGGTTGCCAATACTTACAATTTTTTTTCTAACAAATAAACATTTGAACACTTTCAAAATCCACTACAAAATCAAGCAATTTACATTTTTAAGCTTTGAATTCCTTCTTAGACACCTAGAACCTCTTGGCATCCCATTGCTCATTTTTGAACTTTAGTGTTCTATCAAATTGTGCACCACTAAGCTTGTTTGGCTCACTCATGATTAGAGTTCCACAATCTATAAATTTTTTGCCAATAGTTCTATTTGTGACTCATCCTTTCTAGGCCCTAAAAGCCCTTGAAACCTAAGCTTCATTATTGATTCCTTCAACTCTTCATGAACCTTTACATTGGACTTTAAAGCATGGATTTGTGCATCACACAACTCTAGGTCTTGAGAAACTTGGGTGTGCATCACATGCATGTCTTATGCTACATATTGAGTTCATTTAAACAAACCTAAGATATCCTTTTTTTTTTTTTATCGCAACTTTTCAACCTTTATTTTCATGTGTTGTAAATTATTTTTCTTGGACTATAAAACATCGCCGATTGTATCTACTTCTACCAAGACCAATTACGATGGTGTAATGTCTTCAAGGATGGGGGTTTATATTTCGACCCATGTTGTAAAAAAGACTTTGAAAAGGGTTTTTTTTTTTCTATTTTGATTTGACATAATGTGACAAGATCTTGCATGCACTCTTTGATTTGCAAAATGTTTGGGAGAACCTTGGGTGATAGTGGTACTCTCTCCTTCAACTTCAGTGAAACTTTTGTAACAATTTTGTTTGACTTGACCTTTGTTGCCTACTATTTTGTCTTCTTTGACATAATCTACTACTTCATTATATGAGCACCAAAAGCCACCCAATTGATGGGTGTGCCCTTTGATTTACCTACAACTACTATTGCAAATGTGACTAATAATTGTTTGTTGTAATTTTTTTCCTTCCTAGTGACCTTGCAATATAGCTCATTTATTTTTCCTACCAATTATTTATTTGGACAATCGTCATATTTCCACCCAATATTGTTTGTTCTTGGCCCAAAAAACTTGTTTATCTTTGTGGTACTAATGTTGACACTTATGATTGACAAGATGTCTTCGCCTAAATTCCATAGGCCTCAATTAGCTACAAACCAAATAACATCATATGGACACTTTGCCACTCTTGTCCAAACCCATGTTAATAAAAACCAATGTTAGATCTACAAGGGACTAAATTAAAATCACATCAAGTAACAACAAAATTAATGTTTCTCTCATTTTTATGAAAGTACTAACTAGCATGTAAGAGCACACTAAACAACTTGTGGTGTGTAAGCATGTAAGATTTGTTTTCCAAGATGTTTGATTAGTCAACGCACATTCAAGCTTAATACACATATAAGACAAAGAACATGGTTGATAAAAAATATGGAATCTTCTTGATTTTATCATTGAAATGATGAAGCCATCAAGGTTCATTATGTGGGAGAATTTTGCAAGGGAAACAACTTCAAACATTTGTGTGCACTTGTCATCAAATTGCTTGGAGGGAAATTTGGCAATGCACAAACATGGTGCACAACAATACATGAGGGAAACTTAGAAAGAACGCACAAGGAAGATGGCGCAAAAAAAAACGTAGAACAAAACTCCATTTCAAACTGGCATTCATTTTTCATCCAATTGTACATGTAGGAACGATGAAAAATTCTTCTTGCCCCAACATGTGGGAAAACCTATTTATTATTTGATATTTCATTTCATGCTACACAAGAAATCAAATTTCATGGCGGCGTCCTCACTTGTTCATGGTTCTTAATGTATTACCCCAAGCGTGATTAGACCCCTTTACTTGTGGTCATTTTAAAAATTGAACAAATTGTTGAATTAATCCATTATTTGTGAACAACATTTTTCAACTATTTAGTAGGTATCAAATTTGTAGGTTTTTCTTACCATGTTTCAAAACAATTGATTTACCCTCCAAAGGGTATTCACCTTTCTATGTAGTACTCTAACCTATGATATAAGGATCATTGATGTGTTAATAATAATACCAAAGGTTAAAATGCCCTCTTTATACACATCAAAAATAGAATTTTATGCATCATGTGACAGACTAAAAGAATGTAAATTGTCAAACTTTTGAGTGATTCAAACCAAAAAAAGATATAATGGTTGGCTGGAAAGTTGTAATAATTGAATACAAGGAAAGGTAATTTGCAAATGTTATGAATTTTATGAAAATTTGTTAGGTAATTTGAGGTTTAAGGTTTTTAATTGGTAATTATGTGAATCTAACAAACATAAATACTTATATACATAATAAATTTATTCTTAAAATCTTGCCTTGTTGGGATCAATGTATGGGTGAAATCATGGTTAGGTGGGTCAAAAGTGGCATTTAAAGGTCCAAATTTTACACTACTTAAAGTTTCACAATGTGACATTTAAATGAAATATGTTATCCAATGTGCATTCCTATATGTTTATTGTTAAAATAATGATAAATATATGTAAACATGTGATTGGTCAAAAAGTCCATGCAAAAGCTTGGAATTGTGAATGTGAAATGTACTTTCAATGAGTAAAATGAGGTAATTTCTTGTAAATTATTATTAATAAAAAAATATATATTGGGAAAGTTTCAATGTGTTTTACTTTTACACACCTCATTTGATGTGGGCATATTTTTTAATTTCAATTTTGACACTATTATATGTCATGTCTTTTCACTCAACATGTAAATTTTATATGTGTGACAAATACAATGTCATTGTTTCAAAAGTCCATCATGAATCCATGTTTTTCTTAAAATTCATCCATAATTTTTAATATGATTCACATCAAAGTCTTTTGGAACATGGATTCATGTGAAATTTTGACAATATTAATGTGAAATGACTTTATATTTAAAGTTCATCTATGATAATAAAAAAATATGATTATGACAATCCAAACTATCCACCTATTTGTGGTTCCATTCATATGTATTCATTTTCCATCTCATGCATAAATTTTTATCATCTTTAAAGTCCTTCCACTTGGGGTGAAAATTTCAAACAATGAATGAAGTCATTGAAATAGACAACATGGTTACTTTTCCTAGTTTGAAGAGGAGACAAAATTCTTGCAAACATGAAAACAACTTCATGGGAAAAGAAAAGCTCCACAAAGATAAATTTAACAACCAAAGAAACTCTTTATGTGTACATTCAAAATGCATGAGAAGAAGCAAAATAATTTTGTGGCATACAAAATGCAAAGAACTTTTATGCACGCCTTTCATCAAAATGTAGAACTATGTGCTAAAAACAAATAGAATCAAGTTTTGTCCTATGGTTCAATCACAAAATTGAAACTTGCAAGCACAAATCAAATCAAGGGCACTACCACATGCACAATCTCCATTAAGGTTCTTGATTTTAGTTGAAAAAGTAGTTGTATGTTGTTTTTTTTCCATTTTTATAAGACCCGATCTAAAAATTGTCACTTTCACACACTATTTGCACATAATTGGCCAATTTGGCACATTGTTACAAGGTTTTTATGGATATCATTAAATGTGCATGACTATCACATGTTTTAATGAAATAATGCACACACATGTTATGATGGTAAAAGGCCATCTACATGTGTTCATGATGTATTTTAATTATTGTATTTTGTTATTTTTTTAGCAGTTTCATTACTCTACGAAATTCATATGAAAAATACATGTTGAAGGATTTCAAATTAGAAGTTTTTTGGCAAATCAAGTGGTTTCAAGAATGTCCATCTAACTTGTGGAAGTAAAAAATTGGAATATATGTCCCAAAAAATGAAAAAATGAAAAACTCTTCATCAACAAAAAGTTCTAACATCAATCATGGTTGGAGGTAAAACAATCCCATAATTGGAGAATGCAAATAAAATATGTATTTCCATATTTTTCCTATAAAATTTTGCAAGTAAACATCTTTTATTTATATATAAATAATTAAAATTAAAATTTGATATGAGGGTTTTTAAAGATCAAAAAATTGAAATGGACAACCAATAAGTTATAACAATTTAGAAACTTTTCAACCATCACATATTTTGTTCCCATGCATAGGTCCTAGATAAATCAAATGTTCAAAATAATTAACAAGGAGTATGGTCTTCATTCACCAAGGCACAACAACATTATTATGAGTATAGATGATTCAAAGTCACATCCATCATGGGGATGGAGCACCCTTCATGAACCCTAACTATAATGTTGAACTTGGGTGGGACCCATGTATAACCCTAATCTAAACCCAAGTCCTATTCCTAGCATTGAATATACCCAACCATTGAAATTTTGAGAAGGATGGATAATTAGGATGGGCATGCTTGGTGTTTTTTGAATTCATGCATATCATGTTTCACAACACATATGGTATCATGTTCAGGGATCATGTTTAGTCATTAGTCTTTGACATATTAATGACTTGTGCCACAAGATGTCATTACGTGTTTTAACAAATTCATTAGGAATTTGCCACCATGAAAAAATTTAACACTTTATATCACCCATTAATAAAATCCACATCGCATTGTAAATATTGCAAAGTTTCACATGTTTAATTTAAAGTGTGCAAAAACTACAAAAGGTTAAGCAAAACAATCCAAATAGGGCTTACAATTTCTTAAATATCATGACCATTTAATCTTTTTACATTTTTTCATATTCCATAGTTTATTTTGTAAAGAACTAATGAAATAAAAAAATGAAAAAAAACCCAATTAAAATTAGTAAAAAATATTTTCTTGATAGATGAATCCAAAATAACATGGCTGAGTTTAAGTGTAACCAATTACTTAATATTTCATATTTAAAAAAAGAAGAAGTTGATGTTGAAAATTTTGAATTTAATTATACAAAAATATTCATAATAAATCATCAAAATATGTGAATAAATTTGAAATCAATCTAACGAATTAAAAATATCCATAAGCACTTAGAATATTTGTAATTAAAAAAAATTCAACCTTAGCATAATAATATAAAAATTTAAATTAAAAAAAATCTGAAATTTTTTTGAGGATATTTCAAATGAAAGCAATCATTTTTATATAATCAAGTGGTGAGTGCCAATTATTTTACCATGGACTTACCTTGATGAAATGCTTTACCCA
>Ga0116228_10000656_pt1 | contig 26807 bp, 19 predicted proteins | sample S1TSphfallax_2_FD_89694 | JGI IMG/M metagenome (GOLD analysis project Ga0116228, IMG submission 89694) | Host-associated microbial communities from peat moss isolated from Minnesota, USA - S1T2_Fc - Sphagnum fallax MG | ecosystem: Host-associated > Plants > Peat moss > Unclassified | place... | reverse complement strand
GATGGTCAGAAATTTGTGCACTCACACAATTGAGCAAGCCAAGTGCCACCAGTCCATACTTTTTTCTTTGTGCCCATAACTGAGATCGGTGGTACCTACTCACGCAGGCGCGTGGATTGTTGTGTACAGCTAGCTAGCTAGCTGCACACTGGCAGTGGCGCAACCGACTTCCTGCCCACACCCAGGCTTGAGGTTGTTGTGGATTTGATTGTGTATTCCACACAACTCCCCAAAAAGCTTTAGCCTTACTGTTTGTTTTGTTTGCAGCTGGCCAAGCAATTCAACTTATTTAGCAAACACCACTTGACAAACAAATGTAAGTCAAAGTAAAGTGGTGCTACTTGACTGACTCCTGGGATCCGAATTCCCAGAATCGGCCCAATTGAGAGGTCCTTACCCAGGATAAAGATCTCATAGAAATTTTGAAACAGCTGTGATTTTTGTGTGAGAAGGAGAGGAGAGGAGAGAACCTTACCTTACACATGAGCCTCATTTTGTGTTTTTTTCTGAAAAGAAGTTGCCAAGTTGCCAAGTTCTGTCTACTGGCTATAGTTTGAATGGTCCTATACAAAAGTGTTGGCCAATTAAGTGAAAATCCGTCCGGTGAAGCTTGCCAATCTGTTACACTACAAAACTTTTTTTTTAAAAAAAATCATTGCCTTGTATGTGCTAATACTGTAATACCTTGGCCATTTCAACACATGTCCATCGAATAATTAATTAATTTTGAAATTTTCAACATTTCTGAAACTAATGTAATTAGTGTCGAATTGGCCAAGGTACTAAAGTAAGTAATGAAAGAGTCTCACCCCCATTGTAAATTGTAATGCAGGAAAAATTGCACCAATTGTAGACACTTGTCTTCCTCTTCTGTTTTAACTCTTTGCAGACAAACAATTCCTCAGCATCAAATCAAAGCACAAAAGGGGAGCCCTTTTCTCCCTCTACTTTTTCTTTCTTCTCCTTTCGGAACAATTGGGTTGCTGTCCTTGCTCTCTCAAAACCCTAAACAATTACATACATGCTGACAAAGTGAGGCACCAAGATTGATGCAACTCCAGATATGATGGGCTGGCTGGCCATGTTTGGAGCTTCTGAATGCTTCGGAGATGTAATCTGATGACTTCCAAAACCCACTGGCCGGGCCCCCAAAAGAGGGTCATGATTAGTTTTTTTTTTTGGGTAGATTCGAGGTGGTGTGACTTGTGAGGTCTAGCTAGCATGTACACATGGGATCTCTTCACCTAGGAATCCCAACTTTGCTTAAGAATCCTAAGTTGATAATGGCTTTGAGATGATGGGTCACCACTCAAATCAACAATGTTGCAAAGGTGCATGGATCGCACTTCAAAAAGGAGGTTTTTTTATCACACCAACTTTGTTGCAAAGATGCCACCTCCAAAGGAATGCCATACCTATGGTTTTATGAAAGAGATTCTTAATCACCTTAGCTTCAATAGACATCAAAATTTTCACTTTTGAGTTTGGAAAAAAGACATTGAAAGAACAAAAATTGGATTTTTTTTTTTGGCACCTATAGTCAAACAGTTTAGTTGGTAAGGGCTAAGTTTGGCCCTTTTAATGTGCTGAAAATTGTGTCAAATTTACATGGATTTAGATAGAAATATGTGGTAGCTGAATTATAACCTTGGGTTTCATTGCCATCCAAATGCCCACCCACAAATTTCCAACTACCTTACCCTAAGGTCAGTTTCGTCATTATATAATTCTCAAAAGAATGAAATGAAATTTTGTGAAAAATAGGAAGTTGACATGTTGAAAATCATCATAATTATCATAGGCTACACTCTGAATAATTTCATTAGTCATATCACAATATTATAGTAGATGATGGAAAATTGTATAATTTCAAAATTAAAAAACGAATTCATTTTTTGAAAAATAATTACTATTTGTTTTCTCAATGTGAAAACGGTTTCCTCGGCTACGCTATTATGTTTTTGTTTGGTGCATGCAACAACAAATTATTCTCCCTTCCCTTGGAGACACAATATACGCATTCCAAAGTTTTTAAATTATGTTTTTATGACCCATCTCCCCATGGCTCCACCTGAAGATTGTTCAAAAAGGTGATAGAACATATAGAGTGTGGCACTTTCTGCCTTTCATCCAACAATTGTAGGAGGGATTTGTCTATATTTATGCTTGGGAATCAATACACCAACTATAGTGGGTTGCCTAGTGTAAGAAACATCCATCATGTTGAAACCACAACCACTTGTAATCTATATGTTAAATTACTATTTGACAACTATCAATAATAAACACAAACAATGGATCAATGGTTTTTTTACATTAATTGTGAATAAACATTTATTTGTCTATGTGGATTCATTCAAATATAAACCAATTATCATTAATAGTTGCATTGGTAGGTCTTAGTTTGTATGGAGGTTGTGTACTCATTATTTTCAAGCAAAATAAGGTAAAACTGACAATGTGGAGAAAACCCAAGGGTAGGAGATTGATGAAAAGCCAACCACATGCCACCACATCCAGAAAGACATCCCAAATATACATGATTTTATTAGCGGAATACTTTGTTATAATGTTCCTTGTTTTCTAAAGGTCCAAATAGCATATTCTTGTGAAACTAACATTTGTAATGGATGATGTGTATCAATTTCCTAGTAGCTCATAAAACATTTGAGAAACCCAAAAATATTAGGTGTCTTGTGCAATTTGCAATGCAAGCCCATTTTGTTATAGCATGTTAATAATGACTTTCTTAGTGTCATATCTATTATCAAGTTTTTGCTTCAAACTTGATTGACCATAAACCATGAATTTCAAAAGGTTGGGACCTTTTTGAATGTCACAAATATAATAAATTTACAAAATGCATTTGGATGTTTTATATTCATTAGATTCATTTCAAATTTAGCAAAATATTAAAATGATATAATGAAAATATTTTTATGTAAATGCATCACATATTTTCAACATTGACTTAATTTATTAGACCTTAAAATCTTTCAAAATGACCTCACCACTTGAGCCCACAACCTTGCCTTGTTCACCTTGGCATAACAAGGCACAGATATGCAAATAATTGCTCCAAACTTTTCTTGATGTTTACAAGGGAGGCCGCAAGAAAATGTTAGTAAAGGAGTTGATGGTAAACCATATATATGGAATGTGTCATCCATAATGAATTAGTGCACTTCATCGAGGGGTTTTATTTTGATCTTTACGTTACAAATAAGGATCATGTCAATTTGTTATACACAAGCACAAGTGCTTGGTTTCTCAAAGGGAAACCCCTAAGCACAATGATATTCTTATACATTTTTTTTCTAAAATTCAAACAAAAATTGATAACTTAAGCTAATTTGTTACAAGTGATGGACACAAAAACATCAATGTTTGGGCCCTTAAATCCTTAATTGAAGGGTTCATGAATCATGATCACTCTCATTACATAGTTAGGGGTTCAAAACTAACAATTGGATCCTTACTTGGAAAGGTCTATATAATTATTTAGAAGCTTTTGGAAAAAAGATTTAGATCTTTCATTTATTTAATAATCAAATGAGTTTCATGAAGAAAGGTGCATCATTGACAATATATACTTTGCCCAATAAGCACTAGTACAATGGTAATTGGAAATACTACATATCGTAGAACCTAGGCAGCTTTAGCAATTCTCTGCCAAATAATTAATTTAATCTATAATTTCTGGTTCAATAGCTACTTTTTTAATTATTAAAATTTCAACATATGTGTAATATATGTAATAAAATTCATTAGCATTTTAAAGATAGTTCAGTGTGTTAATGGTCAAATGGATGTAAAGTAGCTAATTTGATCAAGCAAGACCTTGGTCCAAAATTGGCTAGCAACTTGAATGTGTTTTTGAAAATTTCAGTAGAAAGGGCTGAATTTTTTAGCAAAGTTGAAAATAATTTAATTTCTGCCTGAAGCTGCCCAAGTACTACGGTAATAAGATTTTTTAAGTAGGTATTGCATTTTGATCACTTCTTCAGTGAAGTTGACTGGGATGTGGGTGATGTTTTTTCATTGTTTAGGTCTCTATGATAAAGTGAATACCAGTGTTAGCTAGTGCTAGCTTTTTGAAAAAACCTTCAATTTTCCTTCATTTGTTTTTCTATGTGAGCATAATCATTAGTTCTAATTTTGATTATGATGATTAACTTTTTTCACAAAATAAATCAAATATACCGTTTGATGTTTCAAAAGCTATGACAAACTTTCATTTTAACATACCTTTCATTTTGGGGCTATGTCAACATTACCAATGCATGTTACCATCCATTTTGAAACTATCATGGTAATCATCCCCAAACATAGCATTATGATAGTAAAAATAGAGGTGAGAATTGAATGCATGGTAGCAACCCAAATTTGTTGTCAACTTTAGAATGAAAAATAAAAAACATGATTTATACACATGCATAATGCATACCCAATCTAGGTCCAACATGGCAAGATAGCAATAAACTTTCCAAAAATTGAAGGCATTGCAAAAACCTTCACATTTTGCAAGATTGCCTCTATTCAATCTTTATAAGTTTATATTTTGAAATGATTAAAATAGTTGCAAAACCATACTCAACAACACAATACCATCCATGCTTGCAACAACATTAAAAATAAAAAAATAAAAAAATCACTTGCTTGCAAAATTATTCAATACATGAATTCTTGGTTATGAAAAGTTGAAAAGTTGAAAAAAACCAATGACTGTCAATTGATGTTATGCATATTCAAAGTAGCCTTCTTTTTCAATTATGGTTTTGTTTTCATCAATGATGTTTTCTTCATGAGGAAAAAAATTTAATAATAAAGACTCATGGCTTCCCTTAGACGTTTCAGAATCATTGTTAAGTTAATTTTTGGCAATCATCACACAAGGCAATATAAATTCTCACTTCCAAGTTTGGATTGATGAAAACTTGTGATTACACTTCCAATGTTGAAGATTTTTTATGTCTCAATTTGAAACCACACAATCTCGAACACTTGGCTGGCAAAAAAAACCACATTTGGGAATTGAATTCCATGTCCTTCCCACCATGCAAGTGGGTTTTCACATTCTTTAACATTCACACGCCAAAAATTGAAAAGTTGTAACTCATTTTTCAAAGTAGAAAATATCATATGTTCATTAAAAATTTGTTACCCAAAGAAATCATCTTCATCCAAGTTGGTTATGTGTTTTATTGGTGCATTCACAAGATTAAGGTGAGAGTACACTTGCAACAACAAGGGTAGAATGATGTTTTGATCATATTTTTTCATAGTTCCTTTTGCCACTACATCATTCCTCACAAACTCACACAAAACTTTTATGCTTTTGAATCGAGGGCCTAACATGATAATTACTAACATGTTGTGAGCTCTTGTAGCAAAAGCAAGAAACAACCTAGTCCCACACCCTAAGCTTGAAATAAACCAATTCCAACTAAAAATCACCTTGAATGAAAGATGGATTTTCATATTGGATTTCTTGCAAATTTCCATTTTCATGGTGGTGCTCAAGGAAAATGAAAATACTAGGGCATCAAATTATAGTAAATAATCTCAAGATTGATTAAGCACACATTGTTTAACCATTATCATCAAGGTTTCACCAATTGTCTTTGTTATTGCCCAAGTTTTATTAATAAGCATTTTTAAAGATAAATGAACAACAACCTACCACCCATAACATATTGAAATAACATCCATATATTGTAAATTCTTTTAGAAAAGTATCACATGTGAAGCAAAGTGTTTTTCCAAATGTTTTCACAAATGTCTTAAGTTTCCTAGTAGGAAGAACAACACATATGCATGCCTTTTTCCATTCTTGCAAGCCTTTAGCAAATGTTTTTGTCCAAGTGATGGTTTTCTGTAAAACAACTTGTGTTTCCTTCAAGTGGACTTTGATGAAGCCACTACATAACTTAGAATTGTTTATGGCATATTATGTTGCTTTAGACATAACATGCCCAAAACAAGAACCAATGAAAGGAGTGGCAAGTTTCAAAGGAAAAAACAAGTTACCATTAATGGTGAAGCCATGGTGAAGGATGTTAGGTTGGACCCCTCATCCTTGATGTCGGCAATGATTTTGTCTATCGAACCAAAGGAACCTAGTAGAACATGTAATTCACTCATTCAACCATGCTAACACTTGTGGTATTCTAAATTTCAAAAATTCTAACTATTACATGGACCAAATGCCAATGCATGATCAATAAAGCTAACTACCATGGCAAATGTATCAAACCTTGACCATGACATCCACAAGTCAAAGGATGTGGTGCATGTGATACAAGATGTCAAGGCTAAAAAAACATGGTTTTCCATTGTTTTTGCAAGGGTTTGAGGCGAAAAATCCTTAACAATCTAATGATGAAAAGGAAAAACAACTTTGGGATTTTGATGCATAACTATCCGCTTCAACCAAGTGTTTTCAACATAAGCCAATGGCCTATGCCTTTAGCAATGTAAAGTCCAAGATCATCCACAAATGCCAATTGAATAGGATGATTTACTTGAACAACATCATTGGATTTAAGGAAAAATTTCATCACCAAAATGAACTATGAATTTCAAAGAATAAAGATGACCTTGAGATTAAAAATTAAGGGATTCACTTGGTATTTGCTGCACATGAGTGTATGCAACTTTATTTCAAGAACATCTTGTGTGAAAGATTAAGGTTTAAAAGAAATGAAAAGGATTGTTCACACAATACCGAAGTGCATGAATGTCAACAATTGACTGAAACTTGTCTTAGGTGAACAAACACATTATAATGATTTTACACACAAAAAATTTCCAACTTCCAAAATTGTGTGTCTTTTACTCCAAAACATAGGGACATTCACATGTGTAACTTTGCAACATTCCATAAAGACCAAAAACCCATGCTAGTTTTGCAACAAATTCAAGAATACAAGTTATAAAACTATTAAGTAAAAAAAAGAAAAATCAAAAAAAAAATATAAAAGGGGGAAGTCTCACCACGATGGGGAATGGAAGAAGATTGCTCAAAAAAGTTTCAAGTAGCCATCACCATTGGAGGTCATTTGGAAAGGGTTATGAAAAGCCTAGCCACGAAAGGCGCTGCAAAATAACAATTAAAAAAAAAACCACAAAACCCTAAACCCAAAACCTTGTGATCCAACAATAAACCTCAATGAATCAATGCATGTTGAATTTGTTTCAATGGCAAGACCATCAATCTTATTCAAACTTCAATCTTGGTTAAAGGAAGAATTGTTGGTCTAATTTCCTTGATACTTGAACCATACTCAAGACCAAAACCAAACCCAAACCTAAAACTTACCAACATTGGTTAATACCATTGTTGGGCAATTTTTATTTTTGTGAAAAAAATAATATTTTGGTTCTTAATAAATAAATAAAAATGGTTTTGATTTTGGTTTTAATTCCCCATAAATGGCATGGGGAATCTAGTTATGGGTCTAGTTTTTCTAAAACAAAAATTGTTCTAGTGCCATTTTTGAAAATCAAACTTGGATTTGGTTCAATTATGGCTTGCTTGGATTCCAAACCAATGGTTAACTATCAATTAGCCCCACATTTTAAAACCCTTATTTTCAAAATAAAATTCTTCAAAAGTTATAGTTATAGTTTTAATTATGGATCAACATAAATAACATTAGAAGCTTGTCCTAGTTCTAATTCTTATTTCATTTTTGTTTTAAAACTAATTCCAAAAATCAAACTCAATTTCAATTCAATTTTTCTAACCAAAATTGAAACCAACTAGTTGTTCAACATTTGTAACTACAAGGTGTAACCTCTAGATTCAAGTGAGATTGTTAAAGAGGGAAAAAATTACCATAATTACTATAGCAATAGAACAAGTTTAGGTAGTTAGTTGCATAAGTTGGGTTGACTTGCCAACCACTTCCCTTTGATCTAGGAGGTGTTGTCATAATAATACAAGACTAGGTGAAAATGGAGACATTGGAGAAGAGAAAGATGTGGGCTTAGGTATAAAGGTAGCCCACTTATATAGTAAGTGGCTTATTACCTAAAACAAAAAGATTTTGGGGGAGAGGAGAGAGGTTTTTATGTTCTTGGAGTAGAACTTGGAAATGTGTATGTGATAGACTAAGAAGAATTATGTGTGGAAATTAGAAGGTTGTGATTGTAGTAGCTTTGAACAATGTGTGTTTGGATTGAGAAATGCAAAGTATATCATAAATGATGTATGAAATTAGAGTGCCTTTACTATACGTGTGATTGTTTGACATGGCAATAATCTTAAGTAACTTCAATTTGGGGCTTGGAATTTTGAATCTTCATTATTGTAATGTTAGATTTTCTTACGTCCTTTAAATTTGTTATAGTAGTTCGATTGGATCATTATTTGTTATAATGGGTTCCTAGATCCTACCCAAGCCCTCCCAATATCATAGATCTTATCCTCTTAAAGTTCATCTCCAATATATATATATATATATATATATATATATTTGCTTGTTAGTTCCCATAGTCCCCCTACTATTGACCAAGTTTTGGCACTTATTGAAGAAATGTAAAGTAAACTATATCAAAAGATATTGTAAGACTATTATGAAAAAAGAAAACAAAAAAGGTAGCCATAAAATCATGATTAGTAACTAATCACAACCATACAAAGAAGTTAAGGAGGATAATTATTGCCTAAGAAATTTATCTACCAATCAAAGAATCATGAAGTGTTCCAAAAGTCTTGATTTTCAAGTTAATGAACTATTTGATGATTCATAAGTCTAGGTTTGTTTTTAAATTTTGACACCTTTCATCATACCCAACTTACTATTCTCCTTCAACTCATTTGCATTTCAAGGTTTTATGTTTTAAACTCCTAAAAATGGTTCAAAATAATATGGGTCAAGCTCCATCATTGTATGCATGTGGCTCCTTCCAAAGTTCCAACATACCACCATGAATTGTAATGCAAGCAATTACCACTAATAGAAACAATTTGAAATTTTGTAATGTGAATATTTGTTCAATCTATATTTTCCTTCTTTATGATGCTACTAGGGCTTTAAACTCCTAGTTTAGGGGTTTTGCAAATATGTTAACTCTTCACTCTCTAATGGGCAAATGCATTAGATCTATTTTTTTAGGTCTTAAACCTTTTCATGAATATAATGATAATGTGTCTTGGTATGTTTGGTTCAAGCATGAAAGTCCATGTTTTTAGTTATCTTAATGTTGTTATAATTATCACATAAATGTATAACTTCGAATTCTAGAAGAAGACTTTGCAACCAAGTTTTTTCCTCGGTTCCTCAAAGAATACCTAGTACTTGCTTCAATAAAAGAAAAAAACCCTATAGGTTATTTCTTATAATACCATGTCACAACATTGTTTCCAAGTTTAAAAATGTGCCCAATTTTTAAATGTTTTGTTTCCTTATCACCTACCCAATTAGATTTGATGAATCCATTTAAGACATTTCTTATTCTTTGTTCAACCAAATGATTATATAATCTACAACTCTTTTTACATATTTGAAAATCTATTTCGCTACTTCAAGATTGGTTTGTTTAGGCCTTGATGTGGATATGTTGATTATTCTAGTTACAAAAACTATATTAGAACAAATAGTTGTCAAATTTATAAAAGTCCTACCATTTGGTGATACAAAGTATTATCCACCTTTGGTGATCCCATATATGTTAGAACTTTTGTTTATTCATAATTCAAAAGTAAAAATTATGGATTACAATTCATCAATCCAAATTTATCGTATGTTTTCTAGATATATTAACATTATGTGATGTAAATTCTTATGGGTAGGTGAATGAGCTCAATAACAAAATATAGATTCACAAGTTCGAAATATGTCATTCCTTCATGAGTTGAGTTTTGAGCCATTATATATTATTGGTATGATCACACATTGTAAGTAGGAAATCGTCCACGTGTAAAATGAAAATGACTTGTCTATCATCTTCATTGACAAAATAAATATCATAATATGCATTAGTTAGCAAAAACCTTGAGCTTTGAAGTAAAAATCTATTTTGGTTTATCAGGCTCTCTTCATGCTTGTTTCAACCCACATAATGCTTAAAATAAATCTACATACTTCAAATATGTATATAATTTTTCTTAACAAAACCATCAAGTTGTGTCATATAGACTTCCATTATATTAAAATAAATTCAACATCTACATGATAATAAATCAATTCCTTGTTTGCTACAAATGTTATGACATATTTAATTGATGCGCATTTCACAATAGGTGCAAATGTCTCATCATAATAAAAACCTTCTCATTTAAAGCCCATAGGGGGAATATTACTCCACAAAAGTAGAAAATACGTGAGTAAAAATATAGGTTGCAATATATTGGTTGTTGTGTAAAAATTATAAGTTGATCAATTCAAAAATAAAGTTATGTATATTTTGAAAATAAAATTATAATAATATAACACATATGTAAATATCTAATAATAATACTATTTATATAAAAAAAATAGCATGTGCATTAAAGATTTAAGGTATTGGTTGTTAGTAGGTTCAATTTTTGTGAAATAATGTTTTAATTAATTTGTGACTACTAAAAGTTTGTAAATTGCAGTTTTTTTCATTCCAATTACATTCCATGGGTGAAAACATGATAAAGTAGCCCAAAAGTAGCTCCGGTATGTAAAAATTAGGGGTCTCCAAATAAAAAGTACAAATAGATGAATTTGTGAAAATAATATCATTTTTTGGTACATTTTTTCTTAACTACCATTGGCATTGTTTTCAAAAGTTAAATTGATATAATTATGTTTTTTCAATGCACTTGCAAGTACTTGAATTGGACCTATAATTTTTTGATAATTTGAAAAGTAGATTTCAAGTACTTGAAACCATACAATTGTTTTTGCAAAATAATAGTTTTTTTTTTCTCAACGCTCAATATTGATGTGGTGAACGTTTGTTTTCCTTTTTTTGGTCAATGGATTTTTTTTCATAATTAAACTCATCCCCAAACCTCACAAACTAACAAAATATTTGGGTATACTTTTGGGGTTTTCTTCTAAGTCCAAATGATATGGTACAATTGTTTTTGAAAAGATAGAGGGAAGCTAAAGATGCCAATGAGGAAATCTAGAGGTTTCATTTGATTTGAGATGCTACAAAGTTAAAAAATTTGAAAACTATTTTTCTTTACTTTACAAGTAGAAAACAAGGTAACAAGTAGGGTCAAAATATCTTGCTTGCACCCCATGGTTTCATTTTTGCTTTCAATTCCAAACTTTTCTAGCTCCAAATTTTTTAAAACTAAAATTTTAATTTAATATAAGATATTCAAATTGGATGCCAAAAAAATATGTAAATAAATATAGGGTGATTAAAATACGTGCATATTAAAAAATTAGATCATAATAGGGTGGGGGGAAATATAAATCCAAAACTTAATAACCCCTCAAAAATAGTTGTTTGATGCATGTAGGTCACAAAAATAACATTAAGTGTCATCCCCGAGTTAAAGCTTCAAATGATTGTGTGTTTTTAGTTTTTGAGTAGTTTCATCAACTTGACACTCAAATTAGCTTGTATTTTGATCTTGGTGTTGAAAGTTGGTTATTTACCAATAGGAAGTTCAACAAGTTCCCATATTTGGTTTCAATGGATGGAATCCATTTAGGATTGTGTATATGGCTTCAAAGTAAATGCAAGGTATGGAGAGTCACTTTTAGCATCACATTATGGAATTTTGTAAAATTTGATGTGTTTAAATGGATATAGAAACATACAGAGCCTATTAGTTCTCAATTGATTATTGTTTTAAATTGTCAACTTGATTATGAAAACATTTATAAAATTTATTTTTGAAAATAATACATTCATGGTTAGTAATGGACTTTTGAAATATGGATTTTTTTTTTTTATTATAAAAGTTTTCACTTGAGGAAGTGATGTTGATTTTCGATCCAAATGATTGATTGATAGTGACTAAGTATATATTAAGAAATGAAACTAAAATATCAAATCCAAAATCATTTTCTAAAAAACCTTAGCCAAAGAAAACTTATGAACCTTTGAAAGGTCAAAATTGGACCTTCCTTATTTTCAAGAGTACTTTTAGAATGGATATATATTTTTTTATTTTTTTATTTTTTATTTCAAAAAAATAATGCCTAAGACACATGTTCTCAATAGTTGGAGTTTGAACTTTATAGGATTTTATTTTAGGACTTTAAAAATTGCTATTACAATAGCATTTGATATCAGTGACTTTTGATATAAATCTTGAGCTAAGTTTGAGAGTGTTCATAAGTGAGTGAATATTTAGTAATAAAAAACTATACTAATGAATTTTTTTAAAAATAACAACCATGTACATTGGAACAATTTTTATAAAACTCATCAAGAGTGTTGTGTTTGCCTAAAATGAGCCACTGCATAATGCATACACTCTACATGAGTTTCTTCACTTCTCTAGATGACTTATGTTGTAATGGCTGGTTCCAAACTGCTGAAAGTTTAGTGTCTCCTGTAAGAGTTAGTTGTCCTGAATTGCTCCTTTTGAATTCTAAAGTATCCAGCAAAGCAGCAGAGCACAGCTTTGCCAAAAGAACTTTGGCTTGGGCTTGAGTGAAAGCTCTTTTTAAGCAAGCCAAAGTTCTGTTGGCAAAGCTGTGCTCTGCTGCTGCCTTACTCAGCCCCTTCTTCTAGTAATGCACCCTGATCCTATTACCCTGCACTGAAAGGATTGAATTCTCATGGACTCTATTTTCCAAACCTCAAATCTGATTCACTTTAGAACTTCTGTGCACAAAGCAGTTCATGATTTGTGTGGCAAACTGTTGATACATGATTAAACATGGCTATTTACACAACACTTAGATGCCCAACACTAGTTAGAACCTAGCACTTGAGACTTCAGTTCAAAAAGTTCAAAAGGTCAGCTTGTTGCTTGACTTGGTGAGGACTCAAACTTTATTGCAAAATCAAGATGGAAACAGTCATTAAGTTCAAATTGGCATTCAGACAGTATTGTTGGGGAAGGCCTTTCTAGTTTTTGTAGGGGGCATTTGAAAGGGCATCCCCTTGTTTAAAAACTAGAAATTTTGCTGAAAATGTCAGATTTTGCTATATGGCTATACTCTACAAGGACTAGTGGTGAGAACTTGATTGAACCTCACAATGATTAGTGAAGCATAAGAGCATCTCCAGCTGGGTGCCATTTGCTTCCTCTACTAATGTTTATCATATCTATGGAATTCCGTTCATTGTTGTTCTCTCCCTACCCATAATCATGAAAAACAAGATGCTATCAGGTCAGAAAATGTTTAAATGCAGCAATTTGGGCGAATCGTTATAGCCAGCCAATGGAAACCAATCATTTTGGTGTCCCCTGACTCTTTCAGCCATGCAACAATGTGATTATTTTGCAAGCCAAACCCAAACACTAGCTGAAAAGCATCACATTCTGACAAAGCTTTATCCAGATTTCAATGTACAATGCCATTGCTGGAGCTGCTCTAAGGTATCCACTATCTACTTAGTATAATGTGAACCACATGGCGGTTGTGAAATTAATGAAACTAATAAATGTAATTCACAGTTAGACATTGTGTAAGCAGTTTGTGTCAAGGTTTTGGCTGACATTTGTAGTAGATTAAACACCAAAATTCATCCCAGTTCAAAGTACAAGGAGATTCATCTTCAACCAAGTTTGTGTGAGAGTTCACAAGAATGAGGATTCTGATCAAACAAATGTCCACTCACTTACTTCAAGCAAACATTAAAACAATCCATGTAATTAGTTCAGTAAACTTGGATTCAATAGCCTTGAGGAAACTCCAGCTCCCATAAGTGGAAGCCTTTCCAAAATCTGTTATTGGTACAACTAAGTTTGACACTCACGCACACCACTTCAGATGATCTCTGATGACATCAAGTTTAATGTTTCACTTGTTAGCCAGGTGTGTCTGCTCACTTTCTGCCAATGCCCTTGTTGTTGTGCATTTTGCTGAAAAGTCATATGACAACAAAATTTCCACTTTCCTTGTATTGAATTGCAGAGTAAACCAATCCTTTGGTTTCTTCAAGGCAAGTCACAGTATGCTTTATCCCATTGTAAATTTGCTATAAAAATCCCAGTCTAATATTGCCTAGTAGCAATGTAAATCTGATTCATGCAGATTTACTGGGTAGTGCAAGATTCACTGGACATGGAAAAGCTCCACCTTACAAAACCAATATCATAACATGTAAAGCACTCACAAACTTTTCTTAATGCATTTGGAAGGCACCTTATATCCATGTATACCCCTCCTAGAAAAGAGGAGGGGTATCACAGATACTCCTTTGTAGGTCAAGAACCCTCCTCTTCCTCCACCTCATGATCTTCATTATGTTTAGAGTTCATGATAATAACCCTCGCCTACAGAAACCTCATGATTTACATCTATTTTGTTCATGATAAGAACCCTCCCCTTCCTACAACTCATGATCTACATATGTTTTAAGTTGACAATAAGAACCCCCTCCATCACTAACCACACATTATCTACTAACCTAGTAGTTATTCACTAACCACACATTGTCTACCACCAAGTCCCTTGCAACTGTTTGCATCCAGAAGAATACATGAGAACTCCACATGATTAGCATTATGTATACTCAGCCTCTTCATAAATGGGCCAGTTTTCAAAGTCAAAACTGCCTGCTTAAAAACACCTAATATGACAAGTACAAAACCCAACAAAATTCTGCCCTTACAGCATAGTACTGGATGAAATATACTTACACAGCACCACCCACATCTGCAAGCTACTGTTCTGAACATAGCACAAGCAAGCATTCTCTTTCCAGTCAAAGAATTAGTGTTCCTGATCAATGCCTCTTTCAAGGCTACTTAGGATTCCTCCCAGTCTATCTGGATTTACCATGCAGAAACCCTTGGCTTCTTAGTGGCAGCCAGAGCTTCCTCACCCAATTGTAAAAGCAGAATAGGGGTCAATCCTACCTAAATGTCTCTTCATCTTCATCACCAAAATTACTAAGTTGCTTCAGACAGTTTCACTCATTGCAATGAAATTGTTAAAGAAAAATCCCTGACTCTACACAAATGGTGGGGCCCCCAATTCCCACCATGGGCTGGGTTATATGCCCTCTCTCCCGATGACACTTTGTTGTCAGCACACTTCTATCTGCATCAACTTCCAAAAGAACTATTTTCTATACGACACAACATGAGAGTCATGTAGCAAGCAATGCCTAAGAAGCACATGATGCCCACCATATGGTGCCAGTTAGAGACTGGAGGTAGATAGGGACACTGTGTCACAATCATTACTTGAACCTGAACCCTGTTTCAACTGATTTTCCTTGGCTACTTTAGCAAGCTTATCTTTGGCCTGCCGAAAATCATCCATTGTGCAAAACTCCTCTCTTAGAAGCCTCTCCAGCTCTGGGAGCTTCTTCAGCGGCTTTGTATTTTTGTCCCTTCGATAGTGATGGAAAGCCCTGGACATTTGGACCATTTGTCACCACTATGAGATGCCAGACCAGGAACTCATCATCCAAAGAAAGAAATCTAAAGGAAAATGCTACCAGCTCACCTGCAACTCATGACTCCATGCATTTTAACCCGTGGGGCTGCCTGTGACAAAATTTGACCATGGGGAAGTTTGGCAAGCCAAACTGTTGCCCAAAGATCCCATACTCAATCACTGTAAATTGTGCATTCCAACAACATTTATGGACTACAAGATTGCTGCTATAACTCTAAACCTGCACATGGATGCAGTTGTAAGGACCAAGTAGTACCAGTACTTCTCCAGTCCATACAGGTTGCCTTTTTTGTAAGCGTCCAAAGTAATTTTTTCAAAATCATCATACATATCCTGCTTGAACTTCTGCTCCAATCCATAACTGCCATCACAAAATGCCCATCTTAAAGCTCACTTCTTATAACATGACATGTGTGGCAGCCTGTTGCTCACTGGAAATCAGGTCTAATACATAGAAAATTAATTTGCAGCCTCAAAAAAATCTGAGCAGAACCAGGGTACGACTGACTTTCTTGACCCTTGATCCCAGTCCCAAAACAGCCACCATGGCAATAAAATACCCTAGAATCAGGTTACAGATACAATCAAACCCAAAATCGTTACAAAAGTGACTGCAGAGGAGTATCCTAACAGGGTCAAGCAAATCTGGAAGGTCCTGCATCACAATGACACTTCTACTACCACAATTTGCAGCTAAGTAAACAATACAAACCCATGACTGTCCCCTATGACCTCAACTCCTCGGTTCAGAAGGATATACAGACAGCCAACCAACCTGTAGAATCTGAAGAGGCACTCCATGCCATAGTTGTAATTAGCTGCAGCATCCTCCTTTGCAAGCTTCAAGAACTCCAAATACATGGAACGATTGAAGTTTGTCCGCAAGAAGTAAGACCAAAAGCGAAATAAAGTATTCATCTCCTGCACAAATGCTTTGGCCAAACATATTAACCCCTTTTCACTGAATCCTGAAAGATATAAACAACTGCAATCCTCCAAGCATCTTCTCCACATGCTTCAATTTAGATTCTGACAGGAAAACCTGCATCCTATAAACCATTGCTTGTGCATCAAACCACTGCAGTTGAATGATCAACAGATCAAATTACTGGCAATAATGGTAATCAACAAAACTACTTCATACCAATAGATACTCATAGATGAAGGCTGCCTTAAAGCTGCATACAGAGAGTTGAGGGATTGACATCTTTTGCAGACCCCAGAACCCAGGGGACATAACTTCCACACTTACAATCTTTGCACTTCACCCAAAATATCAGATGACTCCACTTCCATCTCATGTCCACAAACAAGCTAGGAAGGGTTGACATTACTCTTGCATTTCACACATTGGCTGCATGACACAAAAATTACACCATTTTCAAAACATGGCGGACCTCTTTGAAGTGCTGTTAGTTAATGGCTCAGTGCCCTAGCAATTACTCTCAAATGTGTCTGACTTCTGCACTGAAGGGTTCTCCCTCCATAACCAACATCCATATGACCATGCAGTCAATGGAACCAAACAGGGTAGGTGAAGTTCAAGCAACTAGGAAGAAGAGCAACCTAAAGAACATGTCAATCTATTGTACTGTTCATCCTGTTCTGTTTAAACAAGTTAAGTTCACAAAAAGATGGAAAGCACATTTCATAATTGTCTCCTCATTGACCTCAGAGAGGAGAATCTTTCTTCGCCTTGTAACACGAAGCATAAACTACAAAGGGAGTTGTTCTTACCATATCTCTGAGAGCAATATGTGAACTGACACCTTCTCCTTACTTACAACTGAAGTAAAAACAAGAGAGATATAAAAGTAGGGAATTCCTTATGATTAAATTCAACCTGAATAGAATTGAGAGATGACCCAAAACAGCAACATAGACATTTAAGACAAGTACACCCCAAACCTAAAAACCATAGAAACAAGAAATGAGTGATAGTCACACAAATATTCTGTGACCTTCAACAGCACCATGAATGGTATTGACCACCTACAAAGTCATCCCAACTCACTTCATCAGCTCCTGGCCATGAGTTTCAGAAGATTTGGTCACAAGACCAGCAGCAAAAGAAAAACTGTAATAATGCTGGAAAGCTCAACAAAAGCAAAAGAAAAGGAAATACCAAGGGGAAAAATCAGAAAAGGCAACATAAGGGAAACACAAAAATTGAACAAAAAAAGGAAAAAGGAGAGAAGAGTGAAACACGAAAAACTTTAAGAGCATGCTCCTTTGAGATCTGAAAGCCCCCTGCATGGAATTATGAACCCATTGAACCATCATTTCGCAGGTCCCAGACATAGAAACATTGAAAAGAAACTTTGAAAGAGTAAAACTCTCCATTTCCTTGCTATCTATGGTATGAAGAACTCTTCTGAGCTCTAAAGAAAGAGGAACCCATTTGAACTGACTACTGGCTACACAACATTTGGCAGCTTCAGGAAAATTTGAATCCATGTGGAATCATGTTAGTAATAAAAGCTCTCATGAGAATCAAGAAATCTCCATACTCACAATTAAGAGCTGGAACAAGGTTTAGACTTTTCCTTTAAGTCAAAGAAAAACTTCTTGATAAGGACTTGCACAACTGGGAAGAAGGAACAACAGAAAAGGGACAAAACTAGAATGAAGAAACACTAAATACACACACTTGCAGTATGAGCAACAGTGACAGTCTCTCACTTGTCAAGAACAACATCAGCAGGAACATGTACAATAGCAACTTATCTATCACAACTATGCACTGACTTCATCAGCTCCATACAGTGGGTATAGGCCAGTGTAACCACTGACCTCTGTACTGAGTTTCTGTTGGAAGTCCAAAAGCAATGGTCATGATACTGGCCAGCAACTAATATAACAACACAGAAACACAGAGGGAAAAACATGAAGAAAAGAAGAGAAATTTTTAAACCACACACAATAAAAAGAAAAAACATAGAACAACAGACAACAGGGAAAAAAAAGCAAGGACTAAGTAGGCTTCAAAAAGCTCCCCACTTACAAGACTCTATACAAAATCATTCAAAAGACTCCAAACACTGAACTTTGAAAAAGAAATTCCTCTCTATCGAACAACCCTCTAGTCCTCCTTTAATGGAATCTTTAGAAGGCAAGCTTATCCTCCTGAAGGACAATAAGACTGACCATCTGAGAAAGAAAAAAAACTTTAGAACTACAAAACATCAAGAACCTGTAAAACTGACTATTGATAATGGCCAACTGCATAGCAGTAATAGAGATATTTGGAATGAACATATGTCATACATATCATGTAAATACCTACATACTTTGGTTTGAGAGCTTTTATCAGACATATTACAGGATGTACCTTGACAACTTTGCTTCACTGCTAGATCCAAGAAGATACAAGAGAAGCTTTTCGAAGTACAATATAACTTACAAAATGTTTTTGGGTATATGCTGCCACCAAAAGAGTCTTTGTCCAGGTACATAAAATTCTCAGTCTGAAAGTCTGGAACAAAAAAGATCTTCTAAAAACCTATGAACAAGGGACTAACAAAGCACAACAGGACAGGTGCTGATCTTCAAGAGACTCTTCAAAAAATCAAACTCATAAGAAAAAAATAGAAATTAGCTAAATAGACATTGCAATTAGAACCCAGGTGGAAATTGGGTTTCCTTGCCCATTGCCCTAAGAAATTCCAATTTTCTTGCCCTTTGAAATTGGAAGTGCCCTAAGGGAAAAACCCTTAGAATTGTAAATCCTTGTTCAAAACCCTTAGAATTGTAAACCCTTGTTCAAAACCCTTGGAATTGGAAATCCTTAGGGCAATTTGAAATTCCAATTTCTTTGCCCTTTGAATCCCAAGGAAATTGGGTTTCCTTGCCCATTGCCCTAAGAAATTTAAGGCTTTCCAACTCCGCAAGACTTGGAACCACATAGATAACAAATGGACTACTAAGCTCAAACAAAACTGAGCTTTTTACAAACAAAAAGAAAACTGTTACTATACTGATTGACATAAGTTATAACAAAGGAAGATAAATCTCAAACTTCTGCTACCTCGAACATATGGAGACTCCAAAGACCTTGAATTATACTTACAGGCCTTACACTTCAAGCATAAACATTTAAAGTTCAGGGCTGTCCTCTAAACCAACCAAAGAATAATACTTATAATAATCATTAGAATTATAAAAAATGGTTCTCACTAGAACTTTCATTCTAGCTTTCAGATCTGACAGTTCTAATCTTTACATAAGAGTTGAGACAATGATGCAACAAAAGACAATTTCTCAACTCTTATGTATGCATAGAGAGGCCTAAATAGAGGGTAATGTTTGCAGCCCTAATGCACCCTAAACATATCCATTAAGCACATCACTCCTGGATTGAGCTAATAGCAATCATATGAACATAGTTGATATAAGTGAAGCATTCAAATATGAGGTAGGAGCATGAGCAAATCACAAAAGAAAAGAAGACAAGAAGGGATCATTGAGCACATGGCCTGAACCTTTGCTTATAATTTGAGGGGACAAATTGTAATCCTGAATGTTATGGAAATAATTCTGCAGGATTTCTCCTGGCTGCATTCTGTAGTTCCCATCAATAATCAGGTCATTAAGGAAAATTAAGATGTACCCTTGGACAGAAGGGAGACCTCAACTGAACAGGACATAATAACCTTGAAACTGCAGCAAAGTACAGAGTGCAGCCTTACCTCACTGCAACCAATTCCCAGATGCTTGCGTTCTGTCAAGCAGCGCTTAAAATATCTGGCATATCTGCATCCACCAAGTATGGGCCAACAGTCAACATGCAGCTCATGCCAATGATCAAATCTATGTGTGAGATCCAGATATCCTAGAAATCAGTCAGGTAAGATCCAAATACATGAGAACAAAATAGTCCACAAGTCCCATATGGTACCAATTAGAGCAGAAATCCAGACACAAAAACAACAACAAGCTAGTCAACTCTCCTGATAGGCCATGCTGCCAATGGAAGAAATGCAGGTGATGGAGACATACTTTTGTTGCTTAAATCCATTGGCCTCAAGCAGTGCATGACTTGGATGTTGGAAATGTGGAAAGGATTTTGGTGCTGATCCAACTGGTGGGCTACAGCCTGGGGTGAAGCTGCTCATTGGTGATGTGCCATAGGGGGATGATCCCATGCAGACAGATCCAACTGATGATGACAATGCAGCACTGCAAAAGTCAATGTCAAGCGACAACAATTAGTTTACGCTACAGGATTTAAAACCACAGCTTTCTCAGTCATGGAATCAGTCAATTGAGGTCTTCACAAAACACAAGCTTACAAGAGAAGTAAATGGACATAGCCAACTCTCATGCCTCCTACAAAGGCAAAAACAGACAAACCTCTGGTTGTCAGGAGGAGTGAGACCATAGAAGAACCCCACTGAGTCACCAGGAGGGCTCTCAGCACTAAGCCTAGTGCGCTGGCTTGCATCCCGTGATTCACTTGGGAAGAGGCGTTGGTGCTGCGGAGAATGAAAAAATTTCTGCTGGCTCCTCCGAGGCCTGAGTGCCCCCTGGCCATCTGTACCAGTGCTGCCCACAGATGGACGCCCAGCTCCTTCACCTACATTGGTGCCATGTTCAATACTGCCCAGTTTTGCAGCCTCCTGCCCTCCACTGATGTGCTTTGACTTGCTCTTCTGCAACTCCTGTGCATCCCCATGACATATCCTTGTTACAAGCAGTTGTGGTTCCTTGTAACAAAATATATACATAAGTACATCCCAATACTTACAATTTTAGACAACTGGAAAAGAATTGGGTGATGATCCTATAATAAGGTAATCAATATTTCAGATGCCCAAAACCAGTGAGCATCAGCAGGCATAAAAAAGAGGAAACCCCACCCTAAAGGAAAAAGAAAACTACACAACAAGACAGAACCAAGGAGCAGTTTGAATGACAGTGACTACTATATGCATGTTAATAGCAGTATGTATGGCATCGACCACCTACCACAATATCCCCACTTGACTCCATCAATTTGCAGCAATGGGTGTAGGTTAATGTCCAACATTAAACAATGCACTGAATTTCTCTCACAAGACCAACAGTCACAGGAAAACTCAGTGATGATGCTGACTAGGCTCAAGACAAGGATGACCAAAAAATCTGAAGGAGGATGAACATACAAAGGGAAAAGCCCAAAAATGAAAAACCCCACAAAAAGATGTACAAAGAAAGAAAGGAAAGAGAGATCAGATAGAAGGAGAACTTTGAGACAAGAACATATGAGGATAAATGTAAAAGAAGTATCTGGCAGCTGGAGAGGTCGACTTTGGAAGCAAATCTACCAAGCACACTTTCTTGATTTTGAGAAAGTTATGTTCAGCTCTCAATCTACAACCTCTAGGAAGTTCAGCAGCCATGGTCCAACAAAGGCCAAAACAAATTGGCATATCTATATAACTGAAAGGAAACTCCACATAAATTCATTGAAGGTAACCATTATGTCAGTTCCACACCAACCAAAACAAAAAAAACCAGAATGATTTGGCCTTAACCTTGTGAGTACCACTCACAGAGTATAAAACTGTCACCTTCATCATAAATGGCAGTGACTAGCTACCATTACCCTCCACTCGCTTCAGTATCACCCAATGGTGGGTATAGATGAGCACATAATAGTATATTCAAAAACAATTATACAAAACTCTGCTTCATAAGTCTTTTCACATTACAGAAGCAACAGGAAGAGACTGTCATCAAGTTGGCTAGAAGTCAAAAGACATAGCTAACCAAATAAAGAAACATGGCATGGACAGAAACAGCAGGCCACAGAAAGATATGGAGCTTGTGCAGCTCAGAAGTGACTCCCATACCTGCTCATAGTAATAGAGGCCATCATTTATTACAGTGACAAGCTCCCTTGAAATCCCCTTTTGTCCATGATCTCGGCCATCCAATCCTTTTCGATCACCTCGAATTGATTGTCTCCCCTGTTTCAAAACAAATGGTGACACATAACAGGGAGTACACAAGGCTTCAGGAGCTGGCACCACATTAAGAGACCTACAACTACCTCAAATTGAGAAGCACATATTTTCTTTGTGGAACTGGCAAAACAGATCCCTCCCAAATGGCAAGAAAATTTGCACCCACAACAGAAAATCTCAACACATTGATCTCCCTTCAAGAAACCTGTGAACAGTACACAGTGGCAACATTCATACCTGTGTGACAATCATCAAACGTTGCAAGTCAACATCATTCAGGTCTGAGTCTTCATCCTCCTCAAGACTGTGACAGGTACAACACTATTAGTGCCAGAGCATATGGACTACAGTTTCTATCAGACATAAGAACTCAACATGATGCAAAACTGCTGGTCATATGTGCAACTACTGAATTTCTCAGCAGCTCTCTCTGAGACCAAGTGACAGTTATGTGACAGAGAAAGTACTACACCATAACAAGAGAATTGCAACCCACACTTCGTCCAGAAAGCCATTCTAAGCAAGCAGCATATATGATAGATGAAGAACAATGTATGAGAGCCTGCAGAGGAGTATAAAGCTCAATCCAGATTGCAAGATCAGAATTCCAGTGACAATTTACTACTGCATCTACGACCAAGCTGATAACTGCCTTGAGGATAGACACCTAATTGTGAAAAAAAACACTTAAGAAGAAGGAAACCAGTGGGTAAGGGCAACTTTCAATTATTGGCATTGTCAATACAGAAGAACTGCTTTATGAAGTGTGAATCAACCTTTTGGTGCTTAAGGGTTGGCCTTTTGGCATCAATGGCCCCACAGATTCAAGCTCTTCATCAAGCTGGAATGTGTGCTCATCATGACTGTCCTTAGCTTTAAAGGCAGCAGACAGGCCCCCTGGCTTCCGCTCATCTAGGCATGAACTGGTAACCCTTTTGTTGTGTGAAACCTCCTGCTTTGAATTATGCAAAGAAACTGTCAACCAGTCTCCATCATCAGCAGACTCAGTTTTAGTCCCAACAGATGCATCTGCATTGGCTACAGTACTTGCACTGGGCAGTTCTTGACCTGAATCCTTGCTGTCTCTTTGTTGACCAACATTCTTTTCATCCCTAATATGTTCTGAAGCACCATGGAAGCCATCCCCAAAATCTGAAGAGTCCTGCATAAATTCCCAAGGAGATGCACGAGCCACATTGCCCACAAGAGCAGCTGCATCTTCCAGGCAGCTGTCTTCAGTTAAGTGCCTATCTGCAAACACTTGAAATTGACATGCCATCTCAGCCTCTGTGGCCAGATCTATTTTGTTAGGTCCTGGAATACAGTTCTAAGCAGATTCAATGCAATGATAACACACCAGCAGCTCTCCATAGCATACACAGCAAAAAGGAACAAACAGGAACTCTAATACAATACAATACCCAGCTGTGAAGTGTGAAAATGTGACCATGCAACAGTATCCACTACATGTGAACCAGCAAACATGTGAATCTTCAGAACTCACCTTCAGCTGTCACAAATGTGACCCTTTCACTGGACCCATCAGCAACTGCCGACATATCTTCTTCAACAGGTACCAGAGTCTCTTCTTCACTTAGCCTACTTCTCAACAACTGGCTGTTCTCATGCTCTGAGAATGTAATGCTATCAGACACATTAGCTCCATCTGCATTCACACTTCTTGTTGCAAGGGATTGTTGCTCCAGCTCAGGAATTGGTTTATGAACCTCCTCCCCTTGAACTACCACAGAAGACATCAAAGGAGCTGGAGAAGATGGACTTGAAATGGCTGGAAGTAGCCAATTCACCCAATCATGGCGCTTTCGCATCTTCTCACCCTATGACAAAGTACCTCAATGGAAAATCAGGTACTATCATATAACATAAGAGCAAACACAATCTTAAATAAGCTCAATCCTGACATAAAACATTTAGACCATAAGTGCCAATACGCTCTGAAGAGCAGGAACTGCTCATTATTGAGTTCCCACTCTTAACGGAAAAGTATTCATATGTGCTCTTGCCAACAGAAAGTTCACAACTGCTCAGGAAAGACTGCAACTGCTATTCCCAACAACAGTGAATCCAGTTCCAGAGATTGCAAGCTTAGTTACAGGCATCACAAATAATGCAAACTTGTCTGGTGGACATCACAACTACAATTGGCTGCAGTGAAATGCAGGATTTAGGCTGTGAACTATACAATGTGGCCAGAGGAATACAAAAACAATATTCAGGACTACAATGCTCTACAAATTGTTAACTATTCACCCATAATAATCAGAACTTATACTATTCAATCTGAACAGAATTGAGAAATGTCCCTATGATAAGGTTATAGAGATCTCAGGTCCTACACCATATCAGTGGGCAAGAGATAAAGGACCCCAACCTAAAGAACAAACAAAGGGATGAGGAGCAGTTTGGACAACAGTAACAGTCACATGCATCTTTAGTGACATTCAATGGCAACAAAGTATGCAAATGACCAGCTAGCATGACATCCCTAGTGAATTCAGCAGCTCAGAGTCATGGGGGAGGGTCAATAGCATCCATAAACGAACACAATCAGGGTCAGCCAGAACTGCTTCACAAATAATAAGCAAATGTTCAGGCTACGTGCTCAGTAATCTCTTCTTCCCCTCTTCTTTGCTTTTGTAAGAAGCCGATGACCCTAATTGAGATTGCTAATGCCTCATTTCATCATGACTGTCCACACAATCAATGTCAGGTTCAGGAGTTAACATGCCTTTATGTCTGCTTTCAGCCATACCTGTAATTCAACCACACTGGAATTTCGAAGAGCATCAAGAATGACAGTCTGATCCTCTGTCAGCATGCGCACCTGCAGGTAATTCCTTCATTCTGAGCTGACCCCTCCTTTATACAGGCACTGACTAACATAGATTCAGCATACAACAGACAGTCCTACATACTATGTCATGGACAACTCGCTTCGAGTGTTCCTGATCAGGTGAACTCCAGCACTACCAATATTTTTTCAGGTAATGCCCATTCTAACAAAAGGTTAAAAGTTTTGTCTCTAGGTTAAGTGACCCTCTCCTAGCACTAAGCAGAAGTCATAGAGAGAAAAGGATCTTAAATCAACAAGGTAGGTTTGCAGCATACTTACCCTGTTAAAATTGGCAATCACAGAGACAGGAATGAACCCTTGATCATCCATCTTTGACCGAAGAAAAATGTCCTTGCATAGATTGTCCATGCTGCAAATTCAAATGGTATCATAAGCATTCTGTGAAAGAGAAAACATTCCAATTTGTATACAAATGTGTCAAAAGTGGATTTCAAAATTGCTTGAAGGCTTGTGTATCAATGCTTCAAATGTGATGAGGACAAGATAATGAGGGTGCGTTGGACCTGCATCTTCTTTCAGAGCATGAATCATGGTGGCCAGAATTACTGGCTTCACATTTCCACAGCCCACAGAAGTGCTAATCTTCAGATGTAAAAACTTGTTATGCAGAGTCCTTCATAAAATTTTGTGATATCTTAAGTTCAAATACCAATCTGGGCACCTGCTGTAGCAGGCCATATCCATAATGACAAAATCATATCTTTCATAAGAATAGAGAAATCTCCATTCTCACGATGAAGAAGAAACAGCAAGGCTAAAAATTCCTCAGGAAGCCACAGAAAGAACCAAACAAGGGGAGACAAAAAACAAACAGAAAACGAAAAACACACAACAGTATGAACAAAAGTGCCAGTCTCACACCTGTTCAGGGACCATCAACAGTAGTATGTATGGTAGTGACTTAACTATCCCAACTTCCCCACTGACTTCATCAGCTCCCTACAGTGGGTAAAGGCCGGTGACAAGCACCATCCTACGAACTGAGTTTCTGCTGCAATTCCAGAAGCAACAGGAAGACTCAGCCATACTACTGGCTAGCAACAGACCCCACAACAAAGACTAGACAAAGAAACAAAGAAAGACAGAAAGGGAAAAGAACATATAAAGACTAAGAACAAGTGGGCTTACAGGAAGCTCCCCACCTACATGACCTGAAGCAAAATCATTCTGAAAATGCCAATAGCGGAAATTCCAAACAGGAATTTTTCTTTAAGAACCAACCCTCTAGTTCTCTTTAGAAGAACTTTTAAAGGGTAGCCATTTGCCTTCAGAAAGACAATAAGACTGACCATCTGGAAGGCAGAAAACTTCTTACAACTACAAAGTCTCAAGAATATGTAAAATTGACTATTGATAACCCCCAGCTTCGCAGTCATTGAGATATTGGAATGAACATGAGGCATTCTAATCATTTCAATACCTGCATACTCTGGTTGAGAGCGTTTGTCAAAAATGTCACAG
>Ga0116228_10000655_pt1 | contig 26812 bp, 21 predicted proteins | sample S1TSphfallax_2_FD_89694 | JGI IMG/M metagenome (GOLD analysis project Ga0116228, IMG submission 89694) | Host-associated microbial communities from peat moss isolated from Minnesota, USA - S1T2_Fc - Sphagnum fallax MG | ecosystem: Host-associated > Plants > Peat moss > Unclassified | place... | reverse complement strand
GCGATCCATCGCCCGCACCGTGGACAACCGGTGCGCAATGACCAGACAGGTGCGTCCCGCCATGAGCCGCCCGGCGGCTTCGGCGATCGCCGCCTCGCTTTCCGAATCGAGGCTGCTGGTCGCCTCGTCCAGAATAAGGATCTTTCGATCGGCCAGAAACGCCCGCGCAATCGCCACGCGCTGACGCTCGCCGCCGGACAGTTTCACCCCGCGCTCGCCCACCAGCGTGGCATAGCCGCGCGGCTGTCGCACGATGAATTCGTGCGCCCGCGCCAGCCTTGCGGCCGCCTCGATCTCCGCCTCCGACGCGTCGGGTCGCCCATACGCGATGTTCTCCGCCAGCGTGCGATGAAACAGGGTCGGCTCCTGCGGCACCAATGCAATCTGCGCCCGCAACGAATCCTGGCGCACCGCGGCGATGTCCTGGCCGTCGATCAGAATGCGGCCGGCATCCAGATCATGCAGCCTTTGGATCAGCTTTACGAAACTCGATTTGCCGGAGCCGGACGGTCCCACCAGCCCGACGCGCTCGCCCGCCTCGATGGTTAAATTGAGGTTGTCGAACAACGGACGGCCCTGGTCGTGTCCGGGATACCGGAACGATATTTTCCGAACTTCGATGCGTCCCGCTTGCACGTGCAGCGCCGGCGCGCCGGGGCGATCGCGAACGCCGGGCGTGGCACTCGCCAGCATGACCAGTTCCTGCATGTCGGCGACGCCGCGTTGCGTTTCGCGTACGAAACGCGACACGTCGCGCAGGTAGCCGTACAGAACGAAATAGGTGGTCAGCACCGTCGCGACGTCGCCGGCGTTGGCGTGCGCCTGCCACCAGAGCAGGACGGCCGTGCCGCAAATCAGCGCCTGCAGCGCCACCAGTGCCAGACTTTGCACCGAATAGCTCGCCATGCCGCGCAGCCATGCCCGCCGCGTGCGGCCGCGCCACCTGCCCAGCACGTGATCGAACCGCGCCAGCTCGCGCGCCTCGGCGCCGAACGCGCGCACCGTGGCATTGCAGGTCACCGCATCGGCCAGCGCACCGGACACCCGCGAATCCCATTGGTTCGCCAGGTCCGCGGCCGGCACCACCCAGCGGATCGACAATGTCAGCGCCAGCGTCACATACGCCGCGTTGCCAAGCGCGACCGCCGCCCCCAGCACCGGCCAGCGCCAGCCCAGCACGCAGGTGATGCCCACCAGCATGACGCTGATCGGCAGCAGGCCGAAAAACACCACATCGTTCAGCGGATCGACCGCGCCGGCGCCGCGCAATATCTGTCGCACCACGGACCCGGAAAAACTGTCGGCATGCCACGCCGCCGAGAACAACTGCACGCGGGCGAATGCCTCGGTTTTGATGTCCGTCATCATGCGCAGGCTGAACCGCACAATGCCGAGGAACGCGATCTGGTAGGTGACGACCGATAGCAGGCCCAGGCCGCCCAAGGTCAGCAGCGCGCGCAAGGCCGCAGCACCACCGCCATGCGCCGCCGGCTTGCCGACCGCATCGATGAGAAGGCCGGCGAAGATGGGCGTCGCCACATCCGCCAAGGTCGCCATCGTGATCAGGCCGACAACGGCGCACGCCACGCCGCGCTGCCGCGCCCAATGGGATAACAGAAAGCCGAACACCTCGGCAGGTGCGGCGGAAGACGATTTTCGGGACATTTTCGCATCCGGCGCGCGCTTGCGGCGCATTGCCGGCCCTTTGCAAACCAGAGTTTTAATAAAGCGAGGCCGCGTTGGCGGCCGCGCGCGCCCTTAGCGTGCCAAGCCTGGCACGGCGGGGATAGGCGACGGTTCGCGCATGTGATCTCCCGCGTTAGGGTTGCAATACGGGTTGCTTAGCGCATTCCAGCCTGGCTGTCTAGTCGTTGCACTGTTGGGCAAGGTCGTAAGCAAGTCGTTCTTTTTTGAAAAAAAGAACCAAAAAACTTTTGATATGAGAAATGTTTTTTGGTTCTTTTTTCAAAAAAGAACGACTGCGTTGTTCTTGTCATTTCCCCCGCACCAGCGCATCGATCAGTGCGGTCCCGTTCGGGCTGCCAAAGCCGGTCACCAGATCAAAACCCCGCACGGCGATGTAGCGGCCGTTGTTGCCGGAAACCTCATCGTGGAAAATCCGCCGGTACCCGCCGCGGGCGCCGATGGTATAGAGCGGCGTATTGAGAAACCCAACCGGCGGCTTGCCAATGGAGGCCGCCTGCTGATTGGCCAGCGCGATAAACCCGGCCCATAGCGGGGCGGCGTAGCTGGTGCCGCCGTTGCCGGTGTAGCAGCCGCCATCATAACAACTGTAATTGTCGGTGTCCGCGTCGCCGGCAATGTCGGGCACGTTGCGCAGTTTCTTCGATCCGTTGTTATTTTGCGTAACGAACGGCACCTGATACGCCGGAATGAGAATATGATCGGGCGAGGGGCCGCCGCCGCTATAGTGCCAGCCGACTTCGCGCGACCACGCGCCTCCCGGGCCGGTCGTCGTCAAATCCGTGCCGCCGACGCCGGTCACGTATTGGTCGTCACCGGGCCACACGGCGTCGGCCAGCAGATGATAGCCGTAATCGCCGGTGGCATCGACGAAGCTTTGTCCCTGTGCCGCGAATTCCTCGAAAATCGGGTCGAGCGTTTGGGGGTCGGCCTTCCAGCCCCACGACGAACTGAGCTGCTTGCTGGTATTGTCGATGGCCATCTGGTTCAGCATCGATACGTCGGTGTGGCCGACATACACAACGAGCTGTTTCAGGCCCGGTGCCATGGAAATGGCTTCCTGCATGTCGAGCACCTGTTCGGAATCGTCGCACCGGCCGCGGCAGCCGAGTTTGGCGCCGTTCAGCGACACCCCCACGATGGGGACATTGAGGGGTTGTTTCACATTGGTGAAGTAGGCCTGCACGTCGGCCAGGTTGTAGCCCCTGTATTCCAGCAAGCCCAGCGACTGGCCGGCGCCGTTCAGCGTTGTGCCACCGTAATAGGCGGCGCGGATGTCGCTGCCGATGAAATTGCCGTCCGGCCCGGAGCCGGTCCCGCCATTTGTTTCAGGCTTCGCCTGATCGCCGCGGATCAGATGCGGCAACGGCAGATCGTAATCGTCGAGCCCCGAAATGTGCAGGATGGGCACCGCCGTGTCCGGCGTGGGCGCGCGATCGGGGGCGTAGAAAGTGCGCGCCTCGGTGGGGTGCTTATACACGCCAATCGTAACGTGGAACGCGCGTTCGACGTCGGCCACGGTGCCGTGCAGGTCGAGCACGTGCCGATTTGCCGCGAGCCCGCGCGGATGCAGGTTGTGGGCAGCGGCGAAGTCCAATAACGACGCGTAATCCGCCGCGGTGGGACCAAACCGGGCGGTGAAGTCCGCGACGGTCAGGTAATGCCGAAACGATGGGCTGGCGGGGTCGTAGATGGCGCCGAGCAGCGCCCGCAAGGCGGGTTCGTTACGGAGCGGCAGCGAGATCGCCAGTTCCATGTTTTGCGTGGGCGCCGGCGCGCCGATCAAGGGCGCGATGTGGCGGACCACGGCATCCGGCACGTCCGTGGTCGCGGCGTGCGCCGAACCGGCCGCCAGCAAGGCGATGGCGGCTGCAACTTTTATCCGGCCAATCATTTTGTTGCTCCTGAAACGTTTAGAAGAAGTGTTCTTTTCCGAAGCAAAGACCCAAGAGACTTTTATCTGTTGGAGCAATCGCCAACCTTTGCGCAGGCGCAATAGCAAAAGTTTCTTGGTTCTTTTTTTCAAAAAAGAACTGCTTCCTTACCCCTCGCACGCCTCCACATACAAAGCCGCCACCGCTTCAATTAACGCCCGTTCAGCAGAACCGAAACGGTCCAGCACCGGGCTATCGATATCCAGAACACCCGATAGCTTCCCGGCAACACTCAGCGGCACGACAATTTCGCTCAACGAGGCCGAGTCGCAGACAATGTGGCCGGGAAATTCATGCACGTCGGGCACCACGACGGTTTCATTGCGTAAAGCCGCGGTGCCGCAAACACCCTGGCCCAGCCTGATACGCGTGCAGGCCGGCTGGCCCTGGAAAGGCCCCAGCACCAGGGTGTCGCCCTGCAGGAAATAGAAGCCTGCCCAGTTGAGGCGCGGCAGGCGGGTGAAAATGAGGGCGGCGGTATTGGCTGCGTTGGCAATCGGGTCAGACTCGCCGGCCAGCAGCGCGCGCAATTCGGGCAGCAGATCCTCGTCCTGAACGGTGGCGGCGACGCTCATGCGGCCGGGGATTGGGCCGGCTCGAATTTCAGCGCCACGCCGTTCATGCAATAGCGCTCGCCGGTTGGGCGCGGGCCGTCCGGAAAGACGTGGCCCAAATGACCGCCGCACTGCGCGCAATGCACCTCCACCCGGCGCATGCCATACGAGGTATCGACCGTGGTCGCGATCGCGCCCCCGACCGGTTTGTAGAAACTCGGCCAACCGCTGCCGCTTTCGAACTTGGTGGTGCTGTCGAACAGCATGGCATCGCAGCCGGCGCAGCGATATTGGCCCGGACGTTTTTCGCTGTTGAGCCGGCTTTCGCCGGCGCGCTCGGTGCCATGCATGCGCAGCACGCGGAACTGCTCGGGGGTGAGCGTCGCCGCCCACTCCTCCTCAGTGCGTGCGAGTGGCGATTTGGTGCCGGTTTCGGCGGCGGACATGCGGGCTACTCCGTAACGCGATGACTGTTGCCTTGTTGCCTTCATGTAGCAATGGCCGTGCAACAGAAAAAGGGGCGCGGCTTGCGACTCAGCCGCCCCGGTGTATGCCAACCGCAGCAAAAAGCTGGTCCGGGAGGCGGCGCCCACGATGCAGGCCGAGACGACGCCCGGCTCCGTTTGGACAGCAGGTTGGCGCTTGGCGGGCCTCTATGCCGTGCTGGCCGCAATGGTGATCGCGCCGGTGCTGGCGGCAGGCGTGCCGGTGCTTGGCGATTATCCCAATCATCTTGCGCGAATCCACATCCTTGAGAGTTTTGTAACCGGGTCGAAACTCGCCTCATTCTACGAACGTCCGCGGCACCTGGTGCCCTACCAGGCGATGGACGTGGTGATGGCGGCGCTCCGCACCGTGCTGCCCCTCTCTGCGGCGGGCCGCGTGTTTCTCGCTCTGTGCCTGCTGGTGCCGCCCGCGGCCGCGTCTGCGTTGCGATTCGTTCTGCACGGACGGGTCGGCCTGGCGCCCGCGGCCGGGTTTTTGGTGAGCTACAATTTCCTGATTTCACGCGGGCTGGTGGATTACCTGTTTTCCGCCGGCCTCGCGGTCGCGCTGTTTGCCGTCTGGCTGGCGATGTCCGCAGGGCTGCGCTGGCAGCGGGCGGCACTCTGTGGCGCGGGCCTCGCCATCGTCTTCCTCGGCCACGCCTATGCGGGCGTGACGTACTGCATTCTGGTCGCGGGGGACCAGATCGGCGTCGCCGTGCGCCGCCGGTTCCGGCCCGTCGCCGACGTGGCGCAGGATTGGGCGGCCGCGGCGGCGCAAACGCTGCCCTGCCTGCTAATGGCTGCTGTGTTCGGCGCCAGCGGCACATTCGGCGGCGCGGCGGTGACGCAGTATGGCAGTGTTTTCCGCAAGGTTGCCGCGCTGTTCACGCCGGTGCTGTTTCCTGGCCCAGACTGGATTTTTGCCGTTTTCGCGCTGCTGCCGCCGGTCGTCCTGCTCGTGTGGGCAGCCCGCCGGCTAAGGCTGCACCCGGTGCTGGCCGGCCCGGCGCTTGCGGTGAGCGTGGCCGCGGCGGTGGCCCCCTCGGTGCTGTTCAATGCCTGGGCGACCGACATGCGCCTGCCGCTCGTGCTCGCCATCGTGCTGATTGCCGGTCTCACGCCGGTGCGCCGGCCTGGGCGCCGCATTGTCCTCGCCGCCGTCGCCGCGCTCTGCCTTCTGGTGGCGGTGCGATCCGCCGGCGCCTACGTCCTCCTACGGCAACTCGACGGGCAGGCCGCCGAAGTGCGTTTCCTGGTTCACGCCCTGCCGGAAGGTGCCCGGCTGCTGGTGGTCGACACGGCGCAGGAGGACGCCCCTCTACGCCTGGTCTCGCCGCTGCTCACCGGTCATCTTGCTTTTCTAGCAACCTTGGATCGGGACGCCTTCGTGCCGTTCCTGCTGACAGGCGCCACGCCCGTGGATGTGCGGCCACCGTTCCGCGCCGCGTCCTCGCCAAATGCCGGTGCGATCGACATAGCCCAATTGCGCGACGGCGCCGTCAGGACGGATCAGCCCGGAACGACGAAACCCTATGGGTATGGCGGTAACGTTTACTGGCTGGGCTGGAAGACGAAGTTTGATTTCGTGATGATCATGACCTTCGGTGCCGATCCAGGGCGACTGCCGGACGGTCTGGTCGAGGTTGGCCGGGTGCCTGTCGCCACACTGTACAAGGTACAAGGCGACCGGCATTGAGACTTAGCCGAAGGCAGTGTGTCTTTTCGACTCTTTGCAGGAGCAAGAGTTTTTTCGTTCTTTTTTTCAAAAAAGAACGCCTTCCTCAGCCCTGACCCTTGCTGCCCAACGCCCGAAGCGCCTGTTCCAGATCAGCGATCAGGTCGCCGATGTCCTCGAGGCCAATGTGAAACCTCACCGCGGGGCCGCCCAGGTCGCCGCCGGCGCTTCGCGTCACGAAGCCGGTGGTCGGCAGGGCCAGGCTTTCGTAGCCGCCCCAGCTGGCGCCGATGCCGAACAGGGTCAGGGCGTCGACGAACCGGTGCGTGTCCTCCGGCGTGTAGCGCGGATCGAAAACAACGCCGAACAGGCTGCAAGCGCCGGTAAAATCACGTTTCCACAAATCGTGCCCAGGCGCGCCGGGCAGCGCCGGATGCAGCACGCGCAGAATTTCAGGCCGGTCCTGTAACCAGCGCGCGACCATAACGCCACTCTGTTCCTGACGCGCTAGACGCACCGCCATGCTGCGCAGGCCACGCAACGCCAGCCAGCAATCGTCTGGAGATGCGTAAAATCCCAGCACAAGTGCCGCGTCGCGCACCCGCCGCCAATGCGCCTCATCGGCCACCGTCGCACTGCCGAGCAACACGTCCGAGTGGCCCACAGGATATTTGGTCAGCGCCTGCAGCGAGACGTCAACGCCGTGTACAAAAGGCTGGAAGGCATGAATGCCCCACGTATTGTCCATCAGAACGGAAAGCCCATGGGCATGGGCCACCTCCGCCAGCGCCGGCACATCCTGAACCTCGAAGGAATGGCTGCCAGGGCTTTCAAGATAAAGGATTTTTGTCTCCGGGCGGATGAGCGGCGCGAGCTCGTCAGCGGTCGTTTCCGGCGGATAGTAGCTGGTTGCAATCCCGAGGCGCCGCGCCATGCCGTCGCAAAAGGTGCGGACCGGCCCATAAACGCTGTCCGGCATCAGCATGTGGTCGCCGCTGCCGGCATAACCGAGCAAAGGGCCGGTAATCGCCGCCAGCCCGGTGGGGAAAATCTGGCACCTGGTGCCGCCTTCGATGTCGGCAATCACGTCTTCCAGCGCATGGTGGGTGGCGCTGCCCTGCAGGCCGTAGGTCAGCGCCTGATCGAGCCGCTTGCGCATAAACGCGCGCCGCTGGTCCATCGACTCGTACAGCACGGTCGAACCCCGATGCAGCGGCGGATTGACGAAGCCATGGACCTTCGTACCGGCTCGCCCGCCATGCGAAAGACGCGTGGCAAGTCCATGTTTCCGCGAACTTTCGTCAGTCAACGCCGACAGCTTTCGGGGTCTCCGGATGGCTGGCCCATTCGGCCCATGACCCGTCATACACGGCGCCCTCGGGCAACCCGGCCAGATGCAAGGCCAGGGTCAGAATGCAGGCGGAAACCCCGCTGCCGCAGCTCGTCACCACGGGACGGCTGCCATCGACGCCCGCCGCCGCGAACAGCGCGCGCAGCGATATCGCAGGCAACATGGTGCGCCCCTCGAGCAGCACGTCGGAGGCCGGCAGGCTGATCGAACCGGGAATATGGCCGGATGACAGGCCGGGCCGGGGCTCAGGATCTATCCCCGCAAATCGGCCGGCGGGGCGGGCGTCCAGCACAAGTTCCCCGCCGGTCTCCAGATTATGCAGCATATCGCCAAGTCCGCGCACCTGGGTCGCATAGTGCCGCGGCACAAAATGGACGTGTGCGGCGGCCGCCGGACGGCCGACTTCAATTGGCTGGCCCGATTGGCGCCAAGCCGGCAGCCCGCCGTCCAGCACGGCAACCGAAGTGTGGCCGAAATGCGCGAATGTCCACCAGGCCCGCGGCGCCGAAAACACGCCTTTCTGATCATACACCACCACCCGGTGGTCGTTGCCGATGCCGAGGGCGCTGACGCGGCGGGCGAAGCGGCCCGGTGTCGGCAGCATGTGCGGCAGATCGGTTTCCAGGTCGGCAATATCATTGATGTCGAAGAACCGGGCGCCCGGAATATGTTCGGCTTCAAACAGGTCTGCCGCGTTCTTGCCCTCGGTCGGCAAGTAGAAGCTCGCGTCCAGCACGCGCAAATCGGGTTTTTCCAATTCGCGGGCCAGCCACGCGACGCTCACCAGGGCGGGCATGGTCATGCGGTGCTCCAGCGTTTGCGCAACCAGTCGCGGCGCGCGGCGAGCCACAGGAGGCCGAGCGACGCGACGGAATTTGGAATGCGCCCGGCCAGGGCATCCTCGATGGCCGCGGCGGCGGGGATGGCGCGCACGGCAATATCCTCCTGCTCGCTGGCCAGGCCGTGCACGCCAAGGCGGCCGTCGGGCGCCAGTTCGGGGAGCTGGATCAGCCCCGCGAGAATGACCAGGTACTCGTCACAACCTCCTGGCGTTAACAGAAAACCACCGATCCTTTCGAGCCGCGTGACGGTCAACCCCATTTCCTCCTGGGCCTCACGTGTGGCGATGTCCTCGGGGCTTTCGTCCCCATTCGCCAGCCCGGCGCAGAGTTCCACCATCACCGGCTCGATCCCGGCCGCGAGCGCCGGCAAGCGGAATTGTTCGATCATCACGACCTTATCGGTCACCGGATCGTAGGGGAGTACCGCCGCCGCACGCCCCCGCCGCCAAAGCTCCCAGGTGCGCACCCCCGACATCGTGCCGTCGAAGCGGCGGTGCCTGAATCGCACAACCTGCAGCGGAAACCGGCCGTCCCAGACCGTGTCCGCCGACTCCAGCCGCACGTCCTGATGAGACGGAATTTCAGTCGAGACCATGGTGACCAAACGAGAAGGGCTGGGGGGATGTGCCCCAGCCCCCGGTCACGAGCAACCGTCAGCCGGAGTTTTCCATTCTGACGACTTAAGCCTGACGACTGACACCTGATTCACAGCGGGTTAGCGGCCAGGATTTCGCGCATCCGCGCCGCGGCCGAGGGGCCTTTCATGGCGTCGCGCCACATCGTCTCGGCGACGCGTTGATGCGCCGCCACCGCCTCGTCGGCGCCGGTAATCATGGCGACGCCCGCATGCACATGCGGGATGGTGTCGCTGCGGAACGCGTTGATCGCCAGGGTCGCCCGATCACGCGCGCGCAATATCTGGAATTGCCCGGTCGGCTCGCCGGAGCTGAGCAGGCCGAATTGCAAGCCCATCGGCTCGGCTTCCATGACGTTGGCGATATTCTCGATTTCCGCACGCGCCACCGCACGCGCGCGGTAGCGAAGCTGCTCGGACCGCACCAGCCCCTGGCCGACGCCCTGCACCAGGAAGCGGCCAACCGCGCTGGGCGAAAGCATGGCAATGATCGCCGGGCGGCGCATTTTGTACATGCGCTTCCGCTCGGCCAGAATGCCTTGCACCTGGTCCGCCATGGCCTGCGCCGCGGCCCGCTCCTGCCCGAGGTCGGACGCCGCCTCGCGGAAGATCTCGCCCTCGACCGTGTCGAGATCATCGGAGGAGATGAGGTACGTGAAGGGCAGGGCGACTTGCAGGATCTGGTCGGCGGTTTCCTCCACCTGGCGGAGGCGCTCGAACAACCCGATCGGCCGGTTATAATACTCGACGCCAATGCCCAGCAGGGAAAGCGGCGAAATTTTAAGCAGCTCGGCCAGGCGGTTGACCGTGTCGAGCTTGATCACTTCGCCCTTTTCGTAGCGGTAGAGCGCCGCCCGCGAGACGCCCAGGCGGGCTGCGATCTCCTCTGCACGCAGGCCGGACTCCAGCCGGTAAGCCCGTAACTGCTGGCCGATTTCGGTAAATCGCATTGTATCTAATCCTCCTGCCCGGACCGTCGCCGAGCGTGTACGCGCTTGGCCGGGTCATACCTTGGGTTGTGTATATCGGACTTTATCACCAAATGACCATCCGTCGCGGCGCGAGGGACAAATCTTTTTTTGCACACTTTCGTGATGTTGTGTTTCGCCATTCCTCGCTTGGCACGGTTGGCGGGACGTTGCTGGGGCGCATATTTTTCCTGCACTGCGGTCGTCACACTGAATTGAGCGCGGACCCGAGCCCGATCGATCCGGCCACCTGATACGCGCCGACTTCGGTGGGCAGGCCGCGCTTGGGTGCCAGCCGGCGCCGACTTTATCCCGATGAGAAAGCGATTCGGTCAAAACTTGCTCGGCGCGCCGCAGCGCCTTATCGGGCGAAGGCGGCGGAGTCTCTCCGGCCGGGTGTGGAGCAGACCGTTGATCGCAGAACGCATCCTGATGGGTGTCCTCATCGGCGCCATCGCCGTTGGGTGCGGGGTGGTGCTGTACCCGTTTCTATCGGCGCTGCTTTGGGCCGCCATTCTGGTGTTTGCTACCTGGCCGGTTACGCAATGGCTGGAGCGCAACCTTCGGCTGAACAAGGTCGTCATCGCCTTTACCATGGTGCTGCTGACGGCGGTGGTGCTGGTGCTTCCGCTGGTGCTGGCCGCGCCCGGCGGCGCGGCGGATCTGAAAGCGCTGCGCATTTCGCTGGAGGCCTGGCTGGCCGGCGTGCCGGCGGCGCCATCGTGGCTCGGCGGCCTGCCGGTGGTCGGCAATTTGCTGGCAACCACGTGGGATGCGTGGGCCAACGACCTGTCCGAAATGACGGCGTTTTTCCGTCCCTATCTGGGCTTCGCGGCGGAGCGCAGCCTGTCGCTGGCATTGGGCGTGGCCGGCGGGTTCGCCCAGCTCGCCGTCGCCCTGTTCGCCGCCTTCTTCTTCTGGCTGTCGGGTTCGGCGATGGCGGAAACGTTGCAGATCATGGCGCGTCGCGTCGCCGGACGCTATGCGGAACAGTTGATCGAGGCGACGGCGAATACCGTGCGCGGCGCAGTTTATGGCATCCTCGGCACCGCCATTCTGCAAGGCTTTCTCACCGCTTTCGGGTTGGAGCTGGCCGGCGTGCCAAGGCCGGTGTTGCTGGGCACCGTGGCCGCGTTCCTCGCCGTGCTGCCGGTCGGCGCGCCGCTGGTGTGGATCCCGGCCGGTCTGTGGCTGCTGAGCAACGCCCATACCGCGGGCGGCGTGTTCCTGCTTATTTACGGTGTGGTCGTGGTTTCGGGCGCCGACCATCTGGTCCGCCCCTATTTCATCAGCCGCGGCGCGAAACTGCCGTTCCTGCTCACGGTTCTGGGTGTGCTGGGCGGCGTGCTGGCGTTCGGGGTGCTGGGAATTTTTCTCGGGCCGGTGCTGCTGGGGGTCGGGTATACGCTGATGATGGCGTTTCTGCGGACCGAACATCTTGCGGAGTAGGGGGGTAGTCCGCTGACTTCACGCCCTGGTTTACGAACTCGGCGCCCGTGATGTGACGTGCCTTCATGCCTGACCTATCCGTCCGCGCCCTCATGATCCCCGACCCGCGCCCGGCGCGGCGCGCGGTGCGGCAATCATGGCTGGAAGCGGCGCTGATCGCATCGGCGTTCGTGCACGCGTTGCTGTTGGCAATCTTCATTCTGGCGCGCCGCGCGGACGTCGCCCTGCCGCCGCCGCCGCCGGACGCAGGCTTCGAAATGGTATTTCAGGGCGGCGTGCGGTCGCCAGACGCCGTGCCGGCGCCGGGCAAGTTCATAACGATCCCCAAGGGCGTCGACGTGCCGACCCCGCCTTTGCCGACGCAGCAATCGCAGTCACCGCCGCCCCCACAAGCGTCCCCCGCCCCCCAGGTCAATCTGTTGCCGCCCGAGTTGCGCATGCTGGCGCCGCCCGAGCCGCAACCGGACGTGCAGGCCACGCAACAGCCGACACCAACCATTCGGCGCCAGCGCACCCGCACCCGCACCGCGCCCAACCCCTCGCCATTCGCCAGTCCGCAGCAATTCAGCTTCGCAAGCCGCCCCAGCGCGCCCGTCTCACGCGGACTGCGCGATTCGAAAAGCATCGACCTGTCGCTGGGCCGGCCGGAACGCGGCGGCATGAGCGATGACGGCATGCTGCATTTCACCACCCCCGGCGCCAGCGGCAGCTATGCCGAATTGCTGCATGAATACGTCGAGGAACATAAATATTACCCGGAACAGGCTATCGAAAACCAGGAGGAAGGCATGCCGGTGATCAGCGCCACCCTGACCCGTGACGGACGCATCAAGAATCTGCGCCTGGTCGAAAGTTCCGGCTCGCCATCGCTGGACATGGCCTGGTTCGGTTTGTTCCGCACGATGCAATTGCCGCCGTTTCCCGCCGACATGACAGTGCCGCAGCTGGATTTCACTTATGCGATCGAATACGAATTGATTAGGCATTGACAACGGAAGGAAGTCGTTCTTTTTTGAAAAAAGAACCAAAAACTTTTGCGCTTGGGCTTTGTGGGCCACTGGCGAACGCCGTGCTATCACAGCCATCCCGTACCCCGGATGAGCGAAGCTTAATCCGGGGCCGTCGCCCGAGGGTTGGTATCAGGGCCTTGTTCGCTTTCCTAAGTCAGGTGAAACATGGCGGGCTGGTAGCTTATTCCGGGTGCCGGATCGTGCAGCCCGGCGAGCCACATGCGGTCGAACGTAGGGGCGACAGGATTCGTGCTGAACACGAAATCGTCGGCGCCGAGAGCGGCGGCGGAAATGCCCATGAGCTCGACAATGTTGCCGTCAAAATGAACCATGACGCCACCCGCCGCATTTGTGTATGTCACGTCGCCGTAGGTTGCCGGCAGCGCCAGCCGGTCGAACACCAGCGTATCGCGGCCGGACTGAAAGTCCGTTATGATATCGTTGTGGCCGCTGCCGAGAAACACGAAGCTGTCACTGGTTCCGCCGCCGATGAGCACCTGATGCAGCCCGCTGCCGGCAACCACGGTGTTTGCGACACCCGGCGTGCCGGCGATAACCGCGCCGTTGGCATCGATTCCGATCACCAGTTGGGGTGCGGCCGGGTTTGGCGATGCGACATTGCTGGCATGGCGAATGGTGGCAACAAATGCGTTCGCTTGCATGATGTTGCTGTCGGTATCGCGCTCGATCAGGTCGGACAGTGTGGTGTTCTCGATCTGCTGCATCAGAGCCGGGCTGAAATTCTGGTTTTCGAAGTACAGCCGGTCGCCGGCGCGCAGATTGTCGAACTGCATGGCGATGATGGCGGTGAACGTCGGGCCCAGCATCGAGCCGCCGGTAGGGTCCTCCGCCAGTCCGCCGACGAAAAGGTCCACATTATCGACATTGCCATAAACCGCCTGCAACTCGGCGGCCAGCGTGGTATTGCTGGTGATTTCGGCGAACGAACCGTCCGGCTGCAAACCCAGCGCCACGCGCGTCTGATTAAGCGTGGGAATGCCAAGGTCGCGTTCGCGTTCAATGTCGATCGCACCGAGATCGCCGATGTCGTGCGGATTGGCGTCCAGCAGGTTCAGCAGGTCGCTGGTGATATGCACGCCGGCGGCTTGTGAAAAATCCTGTCCCAGGTTGCGCAGCAGCGCGTCCGCGCCGCCATACTGCGCCAGCGCGTCCGGCGCCTCTCCGGCTGCCACGATCAGGTCCTGCTGTTGCAACACCGTTCCGTCATTCGCGATCTTGGTCTCGTTTGAGGAAACGATCGAATGGCCGAACCGATACGCGGCCGTGGAGAATTCCTCGAAGATGGCGGTGCTGACGGCCGGGTTGTAGCCGGTATAAGCGCCCGGCGCGGCGCTCCCCAGCAGCGACGGCAGAAATTCGGAGTAGATGATGTTCTGGTATTCCGCCGTGGTGATGGCCCGCGCCATGTCGTACAATTGATTGCCGCTCAGGGCCGGATTTCCCGCGTGCAGTTTGCCGACCCAGTAATTATGTTCGCGCACGAACAGGATGTTGATCGCGGTGAGGTCGGGGTTTTCCGCCGCGCGGGCATCGCCGCCGAGGAACTGCCCGTCCACGATCGGCAGGTTGCCGCCGGCGCTGGTTTTCAGCGTGCCGTCGGCGTTGCGCAAGCTCGCCGCGATTGCCGCGTCCGAGCCGTAGACTTGCGACAGGTCGAGATACGAGGTCACCGAATTGATTGCGTCGCCGTTAGCAGGATCGATCTGGCCACGGATGATACTGATATCAAATCCAGGAGTGAAATAGGCGTCGCCCTGCGGCACCACGATGTTCAGCGTGTTGGCCGCGTCCGGTACCTGGTCGTTGTTGAGGTCGATGTCGTGGTCGACGAACTGGCCGAATGCATAAATATAGGCCGAGCGGCCGCCGGGATCGTTGGCGTTGGTGTCGTTGGCCATGATCGTGTTGCTGATCACCCGCGGATCGGGGCCGCCCACCGGTGTATCCGACGTGCCGGGCGCGAAATTTGCCGGCCCGATGCGGGTTTCGTCGGTGCCGACGGCGCCGGCCGACGGATCGGCGAGGTTGTTGCCGCTGCCGTTGATCGAGTAGCTGGCCACGCCATCGAAACCCAGCGCCGGATCGGTGATCAGCGTTTCGGCGCCGGCCGACACCACGATCTGTGCGGCGAAATTGGCTGCGTCACGCGGCCCCCACGCGCCCCAGGTAACAATACTCGATGCCATGCGTCGATCATCTCCGCGTCCGATGGTGCGCGTGCCTTTGTGGCGGAGAAAGATTTAAAAACTCGCAAGCGTGAATGACAAATAGTCAGGAGGTGAGATTCGTTCATGAATGAGCAAGGAAACAGAACAGCGCAGGAAGCACGTAGTTCCTTTGCAAAAAAAGAACGAAAAAAATGCTCCCCATCCTCTCGAGGCGTTCTCCGGCCGCGCGTGCGCGTGAGATTGGCGTCCCAAAACGCGTGGCTGCCTTCTGTGGCGACCCGCGCCGATCCGGCTATTTCGAGCGCCGGATGATGTCCCGGCACTCCCGCAGAGTCCGTCGCACCTAAATTGCAAAAGTTTCTTGTTTCTTTTTTTCGAAAAAGAACGCCTTCCTTCTTCCTTTTGGCTTCCCTAAAGCGTCGCCAACGTCCGTATCCGCGCCCGTGATGCAATTTCGGTTTGGGCAAGCACCGATGTCGCGGGCCGGATGCGTTCCACCACGGCGCGCACCGGCGCGCGGATGGAGGCGCTGGTCAGCAGCACCGGGCTTTCGTGCGCATTGGCATCGAATACCTCACGGAAGCGGCGCATGAATTCGCCAAGGCGGCTTGGCGCCATGGCGAGTTGCCGATCGTCCGGCGGTCCCACCAACGACTCGGCGAACGAGGTTTCCCATTCGGGCGACATGGCGATCAGTCTGAGCAGGCCATCGGCGCCGGCGTGGCTATCGCATAATTGGCGCGCCAGACGGGTGCGCACCACGGTGACGATGCCGGGGATCGGACGTCCCTGGCCGGCGCAGGCTTCGTGAATGCCTTCCAGGATCGTCGGCAGATCGCGGATCGAGACACGTTCGGCGAGCAGCGCCTGCAGCACGCGCTGCACGCCGCCTACCGATATGCTGCCCGGGATCAGGTCGGCGACGAGTTTTTGCTGTTCGCGCGGCATGTCGTCGAGCAGTTTCTGGGTTTCGGCGTAGGAAAGAAGTTCCGGCATCATGTCGCGCACCAATTCGGTGAGGTGCGTCGCCAGCACGCTGGGCGGGTCGACCACGGTGCAGTTGCGCACCAAAGCCGCCTCGCGCTGGCTCGGATCGATCCACAAGGCGGGCAGGCCGAAGGCGGGCTCCGTCGTGCGCTCGCCCGGCATGTCCGGCACGCCGCCGTTGGGGTCCATCACCAGCAGCATCAGCGCGCGCAACTCGCCGCGTCCGGCCTCGATTTCCTTGATGCGCACAACATATTGCTCGGCGCCAAGCTGCAAATTGTCCTGGATGCGAACCGGCGGCAGCACGAAGCCCATTTCGGTCGCAATGGATTTGCGCAGGCCGCGGATCTGCTCGGTCAGCTTGGGCTGATCGCCGCCGGCCAGCGGCAGCAGCGCGTAGCCGAGCTCTACGCGTATCATGTCGATCCGCATGGCATCCGCAATCGGCGCCTCGGCGGGCGCCGCGGGGGCGATGATGGTCGCCGCCTCGCCCGTGGACGCAGGGTTTTTCATCCGCCACCAGGCGCCGCCGCCCGCCAGGCACGCCAGCGCCAGGAAGGGCAGCGCCGGCAGGCCGGGCAGGGTCGCCAGCACGGCCGCGGCCGCGCCCGCCAACGCCAGCGGCTTGTAGCTGCCGCCCAGTTGGCGCACCAGCGCGGTGTCCGCGCGCCCCTCCACGCCGCCCTTCGTCACCACGATGCCGGATGCGACCGACACCAGAAGGGCGGGAATTTGGGTGACCAGGCCGTCGCCGACGGTGAGGGTCGTAAATGTGTTGGCCGCGTCGGCAAACGCCATGTCGTGCCGGATGACACCAATCGCGAGGCCGCCGACGATATTGATGCTCGTAATGATCAGCCCGGCGATGGCGTCGCCGCGGACGAATTTCGCCGCACCATCCATGGCGCCGTAAAAGCCGCTTTCCTCCTCGAGCGTGCGGCGCCGGGCACGGGCGATCTTTTCGTTGATCAGGCCGGCATTGAGGTCCGCGTCGATCGCCATCTGCTTGCCGGGCATCGCATCGAGGCTGAATCGGGCAGCCACTTCGGCAATGCGGCCGGACCCCTTGGTGATGACCATGAAATTCACCACCAGCAGGATGGCGAACAGGATCAGCCCGATCACCACGTCTCCACCCATCAGGAAGCCGCCGAACGCGGCGACCACCTGGCCCGCCGCGGTCGGGCCCTCGCTGCCATGGCTCAGGATGAGGCGCGTGGTGGCAACGTTCAGTGACAGGCGCAGCAGCGTGGTCAGCAGCAGCAATTGCGGAAAGCTGGTGAAATCCAGTGGTTTTTCCAGCAGAAGCGAAACCATCAGCACCAGCACCGACGCGGTGATGGATAGCGACAGGCCAAGATCCAGCAGCATGGTCGGCAACGGCAAGATGAGCAGCGACAGCAGGCAGAACACGCCGAGCGCCAGCCCGACATCCGTGCCGGGGGCGTAGCGACGCAGCAGGGCGGTGGCTTGCGACATCAGACCGAAGGCGCGCTGCTAGGCAAGCGTGAAGGAAGCAGTTCACTCTTGAAAAAAAGAACAAAGAATCCTTTACTCTTGGCAACGCGTTCCGGTCGTATCGGCCGTGTCGACCAAATAACAAAAGGTCTTTGTTGCTTCTTTCCAAAGAAGAAATACTTCCTTATGTTCTTCGGTGTGTCGGTGCTTACACGGCTTGGTATGAGGCGCACCGTCGGCATCACGCTGCAACACCGGCCGTGACGCCGACCGTGACACCACCGTGGGGCGGGGTGACTTGAATGCCCGCGTGGGCGTAGTCCTTGAGTTTGTTGCGCAAGGCGCGGATGGAAATGCCCAGCATCGTGGCCGCGTGGGTGCGGTTTCCCAGCGTGTGGCTGAGGGTATTGAGAATCAGATCGCGTTCGACATCCTCCATGCGGCGGCCGACGAAGATCTCCGTGCCTGCGGCGGCCTGGGTGGCGCGGGCCGGCGCACCCGGGAGCTCGATGGCTTCCGGACCGATTTCGCTCCCACCGGCGAGCAGCACGGCGCGGTGGATGATGTTTTCCAGTTCGCGGACGTTGCCGCGCCATTGGTGGGCACCGAGCATCAGCTCTGCCGCGCGCGATAGCGAGCGCGGCGGAAGCCCGTTGAGCTCGGCGTAATGATTAACATAATGCGCGGCGATGGCCGCAATATCGCCGGGCCGTTCGCGCAGCGGCGGGATGCGCAGGCCCACGACGTTGAGCCTGAAATAAAGGTCTTCGCGAAATCGGCCGGCGGCGGCCTCGGCCGGCAGATCGCGATTGCTGGTGGCCAGGATGCGCACGTTGATCCGGACCGGTGCGTTGCCGCCGACCCGATCGATTTCGCGTTCCTGAATCGCGCGCAACAATTTTGCCTGCAGCCGCAGGTCCATTTCGCTGATTTCATCGAGCAGCAAGGTGCCGCCGTCGGCCGCTTCGAACTTGCCGATGCGACGGGCCAGCGCCCCGGAAAATGCGCCCTTTTCGTGGCCGAACAGTTCGCTTTCCAGCAGGTTTTCCGGAATGGCCGCGCAATTCACCGCCACGAACGCACCGTGGGCGCGGCGGGAGGTGCGGTGAATGAGACGGGCGAGCACTTCCTTGCCGGTGCCTGATTCGCCGGTGATGAGCACGGAGGCGTCGGACGTGGCGATCTGTTCGGCGCGGCGCAGCACGGCGAGCATAATGGGATCGCGCACGATCGGGGCGCCGGGTGCGCCGCTGGCTGCGGCCAGAAGGGCGGCGAGCGCGCCTGTATCGATGGGCAGGCTGAGAACGTCGCGTGCACCGGCCGCCATGGCGTGCGTGGCTTGGGCGGGCGAGGGGTCGCACCCGATCGCGACGAGCTTGATTGTGATGCGCTCGGCGGCGAGTGCGCGGCAGGTGCCGGCGATATCCTGCGTGATGTCGCACAGGATCAGTGCGGTGCCGGCGTCGTTACGCAAATGTGCCAGGGCGGCGCTGGTATGCTCGATTTGGGTGACACGTCCGCCGGCGCGGCCTAGGTCGCGGGCGAGGGCAACCATGCTGCCGGTCAAGGCGCCAATGAGCAGGACGCGGGTCATGACAAAGCTAGAAAGAGGTCCAAGGCAGAGCCCTGGCCTTCCTTCTTGTACTAATTACCGGCACGATCCGCCTTCACAATCTCCGTCATGGTAATTCCCAACCGATTATCATCCACCATCACCACCTCGCCGCGCGCCACCAGGCGATTATTCACATACACATCGATCGCCTCGCCCAATTTGCGGTCCAGCTCCACGACCGCACCGCGGCCCAGTTTGAGCAATTGCGAAACCTGCATGGTGGTGCGGCCCAGCACGGCGCTGACCGTCACCGGAATGTCGTAAACCGCCTCCAGGTCGCGCGCCCCGCGTGAGGGTGCGTCCTGCGGTTGCAGGATAGGCCCCGCCAGTTCCGTAAAATCGTTTTCACCCGCCATGCGCGGTACCTTTCAAGTTGCAGTCAAGGCTGGTCAAGTTGCAGTCAAGGCCGGCCATAATTGAGTTCAGGCTGGGCAAGCCATACGGACTCAACGCCGCGCGCAGGTTCCCCCAAAGCGCCCGCGTGTCGCGCCGCGCCTCGCCATCCTGCCACGTCACACGCACGTCCGACGACGCCAGCGCAGCGTCCGGCGTGACCGCAAGGCGGCCGCCATGGTCCGGCCAAAGCGTTTGCAGATCCGCCGCGATCGCCTCCAGCAGCGAAGGATGCACCTGGATCGCTGCGTTGGGTTCGCGCCGCAATCCCGGCAGCAGCGCCGCGACCAGCGCCATGACCTCCTGCTGGCCCCTCGCCTCCGCCGCGGCGGGCAGGGCGGCGTGCAGAAGCGCCAGCAGCGTGGCCGCGAGTTCGTCGGCCATGGTGTGCGCAATGCGCGCAGCATCGGCCCGCGCGGTGCCAAGCGCGTCGCCGATCGCCGACAGCGCCGCAGTGCGCAATTCGGCCTGCACCGCCGCCTGCTCCGAGCGCGCTTCGGCAAGGCCTGCCTGATGGCCCTCGGCGCGCGCCGCGTCGAGGTCCTCCGGCGCGATTTGCGGTGTAATCATCTCAGGGACGGACACCGCCTGCGGGACCGCCGGCGCATCGAAATCCTCGACATACAGGATTCCAAGCGCCGGCCTGCCAAACGACATCGGCATGTCATCGAGCAACAGGTCGTGATCGCCCTGAAAGCCGGGATCGTCGCGAAATCCCGGGCGCAGAAAGGCGGAAGCTAGGCCGTCCATGAGTCAACTCCTGGTGGCAGGAGCCGATTTGACGAGAATTGTCCTAACACCGGGTAAGCAGCCTGCAGGACGCGACCACCCCACCGCGAATGGCAGCCAAGAGCGGTCTTCTGGGCAGACAGCAGCGCGAGCGGAAAAACCAGGTGCACGGTGTCAATAAACCATTTCCTCATCGCTGTTGGTGCTGGATATTTCGATCTCCCCGCTGGCGGACAGCTCCTTGGCGGTCAGAACAATGGCCGATTGAGCATCGTCCACGTCCTTCAACTTCACCGGACCGAGCGCGTCGATATCGTCGCGCAGCATCTTGCCCGCGCGCTCCGAGAGGTTCTTGAAGAACATTTCGCGCAGTTTTTCCGAGGCACCCTTCAACGCCAACGGCAGACGCTCCTTGTCCACGCTGCGCAGCAGCACCTGCATGGCCGCCGGGCCAAGCCGCTGCAAATCGTCGAACGTGAACATCAACGCCTTGATGCGATCCGCTGCGTCGCGGTTGCGCTCCTCCAGCGCCGCCACGAAGCGCGCTTCGGACGCCCGGTCGAGATTGTTGAAGATTTCGGCCATCATTTCATGCGCGTCGCGACGCGAGCTGCGTGCAAGATTGCTCATGAATTCGGCCCGCAACGTGCGCTCCACCCCGTCCAGCACGTCGCGCTGGATGCTCTCCATGCGCAACATGCGCATCACCACCTCCATCGCGAAACTGTCCGGCAGCAGCGACAGAACCCGCGCGGCATGATCCGCTTTGACCTTGCTCAGCACCACGGCCACGGTCTGCGGATATTCGTTCTTCAGGTAGTTCGCCAGCACCGCTTCGTTAACGTTTCCGAGCTTGTCCCACATGGTGCGCCCGGCCGGCCCGCGGATTTCCTCCATGATTTGCGCCACACGGTCGCGCGGCAGGGTTTTGCCCAGCAGGCGCTCAGTGCTTTCGAAATTGCCCACCAACGCCCCAGCGGTGCCCAGGCTCTCGGAGAAATTCTGACATATCTTTTCCACCAATTCGGCGCGCACCGAGCCGAGCATGGCCATGGCGGTGGAAACTTCCTTTATTTCATCCTCATGCATCATGCCGAACAGGCGGGCGCACTGCTCCTCGCCCAGCGCGAGCATGACGATGGCGGCCTTCTGGGCGCCGCTCAGTTCGGAAAGATCGGTCGCGGCTGCCATGGTCAGCGCGCCTCGCTCATCCAGCCGCGCATGATGGACAGCGTCTCCTCGGGATGTTTGTCAACCATTTCAATTAGCTTTCGCATCGAGCTGGCGCGCAACTGGCCTTCGATGTTGGCGAGGTCCACCATGGCGTTGTCCTCAGCCGCGCCGCCGCCCGCACTCCCCGCGCCGCCCGGCCCGGCGATCGCGCGCACCCCGTCGGGCCCCATGACGGCCAGTTCACCGCTTTCACCCAGCATCGAGGCGTCCTCGATCCCCGCGCCCGCCACTGCAAGGCGCATCGCCATCGGCCGCACCACCAGCAGCAATGTCATCAGCACCACCACGCCGAGGATGGCGGACTGCGCCAGCCCCATGACGTCATTCTTTTCGAGCCCCAGCCCGAACAAGCCGTGATTGCCGGAATCGCCAGCCGGTTCCTCGGTAAACCGCATCGAAACAACTTCGACGGTATCACCGCGCTTGGCGTCGTAGCCAACGGCGGTCTGCACCAGTTGCTTGATCCGCGCCAGTTCGCCGGCATCGCGCTCGTGCCATGCCATCTTGCCGTTCGCGCCGGCCTCGACCACCCCGTCCACCATCACCGCGACCGATAGCCGCGCGATCTGCGGCTGCGCCCGCACCAAGGTGCGCACGGTGTGGCCGATTTCGTAATTGGTCGTCTCCTCGTTCCGGTCGTCCGCGCTGCCGGACGTGGCGCCGGTGGCGGCATCCGCATTCGGCAGGTTGTTCTGCACCGAGACGTTTTTCTCGCCATCAGTACTCTTGTTCTTGTCGGTCACGGTTTGCGTGCTGCGCACCACCTGCTGATCCGGATTGTACGTGTCCGTGGTTTCGTTGAGATGCTCGAAATTCATCTCCACGGCGGCCTCGGCCCGCACGTGGCCGACGCCCAGCGTGCGCTCCAGCATGTCCTCGATCTGGCGTGACAATTTCGCCTCGGTGGCGCGGCGCATTTCTTCACCGCTGCTCACCGCCTCATCCTCACCGGTGGGCTGACCCGCGCGCGCCAGCACCATGCCACGGCTGTCGATCACCGAAATGCCTTGCGGCTTCAGGCCGGGCACGGCGGCGGCAACCAGGTTCACCACCGACTGGATTCCCTGTCCATCGAGCCGCGCCCTGCCGGCCATGGTGAGCACCACGCTGGCCTGCGCCGGTTCGGTGTCATGCGCAAAAGGCTGGCGGTGCGGCAGCACCACGTGAACCCGCACCGCGCGCACGCCGCTCAGCATGCGGATCGAGCGGGCAAGCTCGCCCTCCAGCGCACGGGTTTCGTTAATCTGTTGCTGGAAATCGCTGGCGGTCATCGCGTCGCCGCGATCGAATATTTCGTAGCCGATCGAGCCGCCCGACGGCAGGCCGTCCTTGGCCAGCATCAGACGGGCGCGCGAGACCTCCTCCGACGGCACCAGCACGCGGTCACCGGCGCCCGGCTCCTGATGGCTGATGTGGGCGCGGTCCAGCGCCTCGGCAATCTGGCCGGCCTCCCGCGAATCCAGGTCAGCATACAGCAGCGACATATGGGTGGAACCGGCGCCGCCGCGCACCGCCAGAAGGGCGAGCATGGCGAGCATGCCCAGGCCGACGCCGCCGAGGGCGAGCAGGCGCGCGGGCCCAAGCGCCCGCAGCCCGTCAAGGATCGGCTTCATCGGCCGCGTCCGGGGTCGGGCAGGTTTTGCGTCGCCATCGGCATGTCCACTGTCCGACAGACTGCGTCAGACGGCCTTTCGGTCGGGTAAATATTGCTCAGCCTCAAGGCTGGAAGAAGCTCTTTTTTGAAAACAAGAACCAGGCATTCTTAAAAATAAGAGGCAAGACATGCCTTATTATCTAAAGCGTGGGGGCGGCTGACGCACCCGCTGCGCCCGCGAGACAGGAACCGATCGCCAGACAATTGCGTTCATCCGCCCGATGCCCGATTCAGCGCCTCTGCCGAACCAGACAACAGCGCCTCCGCGGCGCAAGCGCCCGATCGGGCTCATTATCACGGCGGCGCTCGTTGTTGCCGTGGCCCTGTTCATCCTGCTGTGGAACTGGGACTGGTTCATTCCGCTGGTCGATGCCCGCGCCTCCGCCGCCCTCGGCCGGCGCGTCACTATCGCCCACCTCCACGTGCGCCTCGGCCGCACCACCACCGTCACGGCCGACGACGTTGTAGTGACCAACCCGGATAATTTCCCGCAGACGCAGCCGCTCGGACACATCGACCACCTGACGGTCGCCGCTCGCCTCATGGATTACATTCACACGCGGCAAATCGTTCTGCCCCTCGTCGCCATCGACCGGCCCGACATCGCCGCAACGGCGCTGGCCGATGGCCGCAATAATTTTACCCTCGTCCCACCCAAACCTGCCGCCAACCAATCCGCCACGGCCGCGCCGCAAATCGGCGAGCTGCGCATTACCGACGGAACCGCGCACGTCGTGGATCCAAAATTCCGTTCGGATTTCACGCTGGCCATCGCCACACGCGACGCGACCGCGACGGCGCCGAGCGCTATCGTTGCCGATGCACGCGGCACCTACGCCGGCCAGCCGATTACCGGCCGCTTCGTCGGCGGCGCTTTGCTGACGTTGCGCGATGCCGCGCACCCCTACCCGATCGACCTCCTGCTCCGTAATGGCGCCACCCACGTCGCACTTGTCGGCACCGTGCAAAATCCGGTCAATTTTGCCGGCGCGCGCGTGCGTGTGACTTTGTCAGGCCCGGACCTCAGCGCGCTCTACCCGCTCACCGGCATTCCCCTACCGCACACGCCGCCATTCTCGCTCGCCGGCAACCTCGACTATGTCCATCCGAAAATCCGCTTGACAGGCCTGGTTGGCCGGGTCGGTTCCTCCGACCTCAACGGCGATATCGACGAGGCGCCCGGCATCGCCGGCAAGCCCGACGTGACGATGAACCTGTGGTCGCGCCGGCTGGACCTGTCCGATCTTGGCGGCCTTATCGGCGCGCCGCCTGGCAAGAAGACTACGCCGGGCGAGACACCGGCCGAAAAGGCGGCGCTGGCGCAAGAAGCTGCGAAAAAAACCCTGCTGCCGACGACGCAGATCAATTTGCCCGAGCTGCGCGCCGCCGATATCCACCTCGACTACCGCGGCGAGCACATCGAAAACCGTTACACCCCCTTCGACAACATCGTCGTCAAGATGGATGAAGTTGATGGCCGCATTTCGCTGCATCCGCTGGATTTCGCCATCGGCACCGGCCGCATTGCCAGCACCATAGACCTCGCACCTGGGCTGCACGACATCGTTGCGGCGCGCGCGAACGTTCGTTTCCAGCACATAAACCTGTCCCGCGTCCTGCAGGCCACGCACGCTTTTCACGGCGCGGGGATTTTGGGCGGCGAGGCGCGCATCGACACCAACGGCAACTCGCTTGCCAGCATGATGGCGCAGGGCAACGGCGAACTGAAGCTCATCCTGCTCGGCGGCGGCAATCTTTCGGCTTTGCTGGTGGATATCAGCGGCCTGGAATTCGGCAATGCGCTGCTGTCGGCCCTTGGCGTGCCGCAGCGCACCGATATCAGGTGCTTCGTGACCGATCTGCCGTTGAACCAGGGTATTTTGTCCACCAAGGCGTTTCTGCTGTTTACCAACGAGGCGCGCGTGACCGGCAGCGGCACGGTCGATTTCCGTGACCAGAGCCTGAACTTCGCGCTGACCACACGCTCCACGCATTTCTCCATCGGCTCGCTGCCGGGCCCGATCGACGTTACGGGTCCGCTGGGAGCGCCATCGATCCGCCCCGGCACCGAAGTGGTTGCGCGCGCCGGCGCCGCCGCGGGTCTGGGCGTTCTATTAACGCCGTTAGGCGCGTTGCTGCCGACGATCCAATTCGGCGTTGGCGATAACAACGATTGTACGCATGCCGAGGCAGAAGAACGGCAGCCGTTGCGCGTTCCGCACCCAACCCCTCGCCACCTGCACAAATAACGGCCAGAACCGTTTCTTTTTCCAGGGACGCGCGGCGGGTTTTTGCGAAACGGTGAAAAAACATTACTCTCCAGGCCGATTCGTCGTCATTCGCTTCAATCGAATCGCTTGAAGCCGCGGTCGTGGGTTTGTCAACCCTTGCGGCAAGTTGTTGCTTGACTCGTTCATGTTGGTAAACTACGCGTTAAGCGTTGCAAAAAGCGGAGCGCTGCAGGCCGCTCCAGAAAACATCGGGTGGAGTTCTCAACATGAAGATGTTGACGACGGATGTTCGGTCGTTGACTGCGCGCGGCCTGGCCACGGCGATTCTTCTGACAGCGCCGGCCGCCATGGCGCAACAGGCCGGCACGTATACCGGCACCAATAGCGAGGGCTATTCGCTCGAGGTGGTGGTCAATGGTACGCAAGGCAACTACGCCATCACGGGCATCAGCGACGGCGCCAACATGTATTGCAAGGCGGCGGAAGTCGGCGGCTGGGGCCTTGGCATCGGCACCGATGACCCGATTACAGGCAACAAGGCGACCCTCAATATTAACGACACGACAGTATATTACGAAGGCTCGTTCAAATTCAGCGGCGACAAGGTCGTGGTCAAGCAGTTGTTCGAAGTTCCGGTGTTGACTGGCACCAAGACGCCGCCGAAAACCGCATGCGCCGCCACTTCGAGCAATCAAACCACCACGCTCACGCTCTCGGGCGCCGAAACAAGGGCGCCTGGTCCCACAATATTCCACGCCGCTCCGATCAATATCGCCCGCTGATTTCCTGGCAATCTCTGCGGGCGCGGCGTCGGTTCGTGGCGAGAACGAACGGCCGTGTCGCCCGGCCGGTCGTTCGTGACTGTTGCAAAAGACCTGCGTAAGGCAACGTCTTGCGCCTGTGCTCTTGGTTGTTTGAATGGAGTGCCGCCCCCTAATGCGGTTTTTCGTTGCAGACCGAATAGGCCAGGCGAAGCAGGCGTTCGGCGGGACGGGTAAAGCCGGCGCGATCGGCGTCCTGCGCCAGGCTGAGGAGCCGGTCGGCGAGCACCAGGGGGCTCACCAGGTTCGCGCCGGCGAAATATCCGGTGGCGGGTTTGACTTCGTTTTCGTCGAGCGTCGGCATGAGTTTTCTCCGCTGGGCACGTCCATTTTCGGACCAGCCCAAGGTGAACCACCGTGCTTTCACAAAGGTTAATCGAGTGAGAGATTTTTGCCGTTCGCTTCGTGCAGCGCGAGCACGCGCAAACAGGACGCAAGACTTTCCCCCGGCGCGCGCGCCGCATCGACGGCGGCAACCAGGCCCGCCGCACTTATGCCCTTCGCCGCCGCAATCGCATCAACAGCCGCCCAGAACGGCGGTTCCAGCGCCACGCTCGTTCGGTGGCCGGCTAGCGCAAAACTGCGTTTTGTAATCGTCGGCATGGCGCATTGCTCGTTGTTAACAAAGGCTAAAAGCAGTTCTCTTTCTTGAAGAACAGAACCAAGAACTTTTGTTCATGGTTTTAGGCGCGCAACGGCCCAGGCGGCGGGTTCGGCCACTACCGGATCCGCGTCCGCGAGCAACCGCTGAGCGGCCGGGAGCAAGGAGGCAACATTCGAATTGCCGATGGCCATCATCACGTTTCTCACGAACCGGCCGCGCCCGATGCGCTTGATCGGCGACCCGGCGAACCGCGTGCGAAACCCGGCATCGTCCAGCGCCGCCAGATCCG
>Ga0116228_10000654_pt1 | contig 26831 bp, 25 predicted proteins | sample S1TSphfallax_2_FD_89694 | JGI IMG/M metagenome (GOLD analysis project Ga0116228, IMG submission 89694) | Host-associated microbial communities from peat moss isolated from Minnesota, USA - S1T2_Fc - Sphagnum fallax MG | ecosystem: Host-associated > Plants > Peat moss > Unclassified | place... | reverse complement strand
ATTGAAAACGAAGAGAGGTTGCCAATGCTTTGAGGAAGTTCCTTAAGATTTTCACATCTTTGCAAGTGTAGATGGGTCAAATGTTGCAATTGACCAATCGTTGTTGGTAATGATTCAATGGACTTACAACCACATAATTCCAACATTGATAATGAAGACAACTTTGCAATGCTTTGAAAAAACTCTTTCAAAATTTCACTTTCATCCAATAATAGGTGAGTCAAATGTTGTAATTGACCAATTGTTGTTGGTAATGATTCAATGCACTTATAGGCAGATAAGCTCAACATTGATAATGAAATTTAATGTTATGTAGTATGTTTTTAAAATAATAGTAAATTTTATTATCTATATTGAAAGATCCATGAATATATTTATAATATAAATTGGTATAATAAGGCCATAGTCTCATTTTGCCTACACTAACTTTAGGGCTTCATTAGTCATTAAAATAATCAATTTGAATGAAAATTAAAAATTGGACCATATAGCTATGCTTGTCATCTTCTATGTGCATGTGATTTCTTGTCAAAATTTCGAAAGGTCCACATAGAGGTTATAGAAATCAACTTGAGTAAGTTTAAATGTTGCCACAAAATCACAAATGAAGCAATTTTTGTTTTGAGCAAGCTTGTTCAAATTGTACATTGCTTCCAACATAGGCAATACACATGTCAATCCCATCGTTGTTTCCACATCACAAAACAACTCGTAGTTAGTGGCAACAACTAGGTTAATAGAAAGATCTTTAAACATTTTCATAACAACAAACTTATATTCATATACCAATCTTTTAGAAGGGGCCACCATTGAAATTTGTTGTGTTTGAATGTTTCTAAAAAATTTAAGCCCTTTGACTCAATTATCTCAACCAACTTGGTGGATTCCAAATTTTTTTTAAGGAGAAATGGTAGTAGGTGTACATTAAAAAAAAAAAAAACATTTTATATTCATAACAAGTGTCAAGGATGATAAAGTCTAGACAACAAGATTACATTGATGCGCCGTATAATGAATCCTTACCACAAAAAGGTAATACTTATTAATCAATTGGACAATCACATTAGTCTTCAAGCCTTGGAAGATTATTACACCTTCAACCCCAAAACATACCACCTTGTTAGCAATGTTAGTTTCTGACATCCCACCAAAAATAACAAGAAAGTGGATAATCATGACAATGAGGTTGTTAAACATACCTCCATCAACAATCCTTTCAAGGTTGAAAAGAATTGACACCCTATGCCAATTATGAACAACATACACATGGACAGAAATCCAAGACTAGTTGTCCAAAATGGTAACCTCATCATGATTAACTAAAATCAATTTGGCTTGTTGGACCAATAACACAATTTTTTTTAAAAACAACATTATGCATGGAAGTAGTGATATCCCAACCATTAGAGTTTGGATAATGTTTCCTAGGTGCATGGTGTGTTTTCAATGGTGCGATTTTTAAATTACACATCCTTCCATATTGACTAGCTTCTTGGATTTTTCATCCAAGAAATCAAGGAGTCCTTTCATATGCTCAAAATCTATCACGGGTCTACCATGTTTTAGGAGATGAAAAATTGCTACAAAATGGACAAATTGTTTTCCTCTTTTCAACCCTCCCTCCATGCACCACTAGCTTTGCAATAAAACCTAAAGCCCGGTTGGCATGAACCCTTTCATTTTTTTGGTGTTGGCTATCATTGTTGATGTAATAATCACCCACCAAAAGTCATGGACAAGAAGTTAAGGTTTTTCTTTTGCCCTACATGCTTTTGCAAACCATTCAATTTAAAGTTTATAAGTTTGTCCTTACCTTCACCTAGAGAACAAATCTTGCAACACCCCAAGTCAATCTTGTTTATAAATCCTATAAATGGTTGAACCCAAGGAAATTGGGCAACCCATTTTTCCTTGAAAACCCTCTTGATATCTACTTTTTTTTTCCTTTTATTGTTGGTTCCCTAAAAGAAGAAGGTCCTTGAGTAGCAAAAGTAGATTAGGAGAGGTGCCAATAGAATTTGTAGTACCAAAGTTACTAAATTCAGTAGAACCCAAAACACCTAAAGTTAATGCATCAATGGTTTTAATCAATCCATGCAGTCCATGGGCACTGTCTATAATTGGTTGATTTGATGATGAAATAAAACTTTGTAAATTGGATGATTTAGAACTATATGAAGACCTAGAAAAAGATGCCACATTTGGCAAACTCGAAGATGCAAACCCAAACTTAAATTCATACTACACAATCTGCAAAAGCAAAAAAACATAAAAAGAAAACTTGTAGTTGAAATTCAAAGGTTTCAAAGGTGGCATTGTGTGAACAATGATGATGATGTAGCTTGTTTCGTGCACAAACAACATGCAAAAGATGAGTTTAGACTCTAAGTTTTGTAAGGTCTCAATGTTCATTGCCAACAAATTGACCTTCAACCTTAACCTCAAAATCGGAAAGGAATGAAAAAAAAACAAGAAAACAATGAGCACACGTAAGTGAAAAGCAACTTACTTGCGTCCTAGAGGGTAGTATCTCCATATTTTACGAAGTTTGAAGAGTTTTGAATCATGACCTTTAACCTTTGACCTTCAATTTGGTAGAGTTTTCAAGTTCCAACATTCATTTTGTGTCGTCACCATCACACTAATTATCATGCCGCTATGTTAATATGCACAAGTTACACCATTATAAATAGTAACATTAAGCGGAGCTGTTAGCATTGAGCACTTGAGGGGCAACCACCTAACAAAATCAAGATCTTTCAAAAGTTTTGAAGTTTTGAACCTAGGTTCCAACAACGTATGATCTACATAAATATTATAAAATTTTAAGTTCTAACAAGAAAAAGTGGTGAAAATTTATAAGGAGGTAATGTATTTGGCAACAACATTTTCCTTATTTTTATTGTGTGATGGTGATGGCACTATTTTCCCTATTACAAAGGTGTTGAATTTTAATGGAAGTAAGTTGGAGATAATGACAACGGGTTGTGGCGACAACAATAGTGATGACGTCACAATGACAATTTGTGATGTAGGTGGTGATAAATCCAAGATGTGCCTTGCATAGATGGCATCCTATTCCTCACCAAACACAAAATATTTCAATTTTTTTAAATCCTATATTTTATTAAATGGCTTTCACAAGCCCTTTTTTTCACATTTTGGTGAAATTTTGCCACACAAAAAACATTGATGCAAACTAAAAAGATGGAAATAATGAAAAGTTTAAATTCAAAATAAATATGTAAAGTTTATTTTGACACCTCTCACAATCTTAAGTTGTCACAAAAGTTTCAATGTTAAAACTCTGGGCAAACTCTACTTTATTTTGTATTTATTAGCCCCAAAAACTTTAGCATGAAAAAAATCATAACCACATGAACATAAAACCCACTTTAATTTCTCAACAACGTATTTTTTGTTGGAAGCTTGAAAATCTATCTATGAAAGAAGGTAGTTAATTTGTTTTTATTTATTTATTTATTATTATTATTTTTAATGAGATCCACCAAATTGAGATGCTTGAAATTGTTTTCTTAGTCTCTTTCAAAAGCTCTTCAGGAAAATTCAAATAATTTTTTTATCCTTACATTATAACTTGTTCACACTTGGGCCAACAACATAGGCCACACTAGTAGAACTAAAACATAGTCACTTCTAGAGCATTTAAAATTTCTTTTTGGACAATCAATTGGAATCCCCATCCCAAAAACGAATATGCCACCTTGGCATACCACCACAAGCACACAAGCACAATGGTAGACATCCACCTTAAATGGACAAAATAAAAAGAAAAAAACACTTTACTTTTTTTACTCATTTATTATGGCTCGCCATTAATAATTGAATAATTGTGTTACTAGATTCTATGGTAGCAGAATTAGGATTTTAGCAAATAAAACTGGGATATAGGTACCTAGTAGGTAAGTAAAAAGATTAAGAGTGTTTTTATAGGTAATTTCTAATTTCCTCCTTGTGATAGTGTTTGTTTGTTTGCGTGGTTTTTTTCCCCCCTGCTTTTGGTGTTATTAATAATAGGTTTTTTAATATAAAATGGCTATGGAGCTGGGTTTCTCTTTTAAGGATTTTGTGATGTAGCCAAAGTGGTGATCATCCAGAAAATAATTTAACCAAATTTGGTTACATAACAAATAATAAGATTAAGATTAAAATTATAAAATTATAAAAATTAAATTTTAAAAAAAAAAAAACAGAATCCTTCTATATTCTTGGCTACCTTTAGGAAGTTATCATAAGACTGTGGCAATTTGGAATTTTAGAAATTTGAAATCTAGCGAATTTGAGCCTTTTTTTTTTTCACAAAAAATCCTTTGTACAGGTAGAAACCATATTTTTCAGGTCGAAATTTGGGAAAAATTCTCTGGTAAAAGAAACACTGAGATTCTAGAGTCTAATATAACTATTTATTTTTGGGGTTTAAAATTTAAAAAAAAAATTTGGCCACCGTTTTCTCCCTCTCTTTAACACCAAAACAAGAAGAAAGGAAACAGTTTTTTTTTTTTTTTCCACTGAGATTCTAGAGTCTAATATAGCTATTCATTTTTGGGGTTTTTAAAATTTAAAATTTTTTTGGCCACCGTTTTCTCTCTCTCTCTAAAAACCAAAACAAGAAGAAAGGAAACAATTTTATTTATTTATTTATTTATTTTTCCATTGTGAAGATACGATAAAAATCTAGGGTACCATCTCCAAATTGCAACCCTCTTCTTCCCTTTCCCCACAAAAAAAAAAAACCTAAAAAAAAAAACCCTAGGCAACAACGGATTCTATTCTAATCATGCTGGAAAGTTGCTAAACCCTTTTTTCTTCTTTTTTTTTGTGTCAGAAATTCTTGTTCCGTGGATATTTGTGGATCGGTCGTCGCCTACTTACGCATCCTCAACACCACCACAACAACACCCATCAACTCCCGAATCCACAACAACAACAACAACAGTCGTCGATGACAAGCCAGGAACTCGTAAGTAGCCAAGAGCACTATTCCTTCCTTCCTTCCTTCCTTGATTTGTCCAGAGTTGTTGTGACTCCTGAATCGATTACGTGGGTCATTCAACGTTCCTTCATTTGCTCCCCCTCATCATCATCATCATCATCATCATGTAAGGACCCAATTTGTTGGGTTTCAGGTAAGTAAGTGCTTTGTTTTCGGCACTTGCCTGCTCTTGGATTGATTGTCATTTTGGTTTGGTTGCAATTGGGTGCAAGCTGTTTTGTTAAGTCCTGAATTTGTTGTACTAGGTAGGCACCCATTCCCTCTGTGTGCACCCTATTACCCTCTTGTAGGTAGTACTAGTGTTTATATGGAGTTGCAAACATTGTGGACAACAATGAAGTGTAAGGAGATGAACTTGATGATAATGATGATGATGGGTTTGTAGATTTTGTTTTGAGATGAAGAAGCAAATCATAGATTAGGTCAATAAGCTGCAAAATTTGTGGTTTTCAGGTAAGTGTTTTCGACACCTCTTCTTGTTTGTCATTTGGTTGCAATTGGGTACAAGCTGTTTTGCTGGTTGAAGCAGATATCAGTGAGAAAGGATGTTGCAAAAGGTAGTGGCTGGGTGTTGTTGCCTGTCCTGTATTTCCCTTTTGTTTCCCCCTTTGCTGAAGATGTTTATGTGTTTTTTTTTTGTTGTTGCAGGAATTGGGTTGTTGTGATGAGGGAGTTTTTGGTTTGGAGTTGGCATGAGGTGCATGGTGCAGGGATGGGTTGATGGCAAGCTCCTGAGCTGATTTTTTTTTTGGGGGGGGGCAACAAAGGAGAAGAAGATGGCACCCAGCTCGGCGGTTCTTTCAAAGTCTTTTGCAGGAAAAGTTGCCTGTTCTGAAATTAGGAAAGATGAGATGCATCAGCTCTGTAGCTGCACGCCTCGTTGTGGGTTTTCAGGCTATGGTTCCTTGAAAATCCACCATCATTCCTTGAAAATCCATCCACCTTGCATCTATTCATCGTCTTCTTTTCTCTCAGGTGTGAATTGTCGGCATCATGAGAGAATTTCATCACAATGCTGGTTTTCCTCGTTCGGTTTTTTGTTAGAACCTTCTACTATGGCTGCTTTCATAGAGCAGCAGCATTTTGCACCCAGCTTGACCCAAACTACCCTCAGATTCTCCAAAACTTCAAGAACTTCCAACAGTGTATTACGCTCATGTAGCACAGATGTAGCAGTGAATCTTTTCTCAGACTGTCCTTGTGTGGGGAATATGCTGTTTGCTAAGCATCACAATTCCTCATCCCCCAAATCTTTTGAGGTGTCTAGACCTCCTTTGTTTTGGTCACCACCACGATCTTTCAGTTTTCCACTCTGGTCAAAGGAGTTTTCTTGCAGAAGCATAACTTCAACTACCTTTCACTTGCAAACCTCAATTTGTGCCTTGCCTCAGCTCCGAACTGAAACAAGTGTTGTTGCTGACTCGTCCTCCTGCAAAGAAATCCCTTCCACCACACGTGTAGAGTTCGAGCTAGACAATAGTAGAGGGGATTTTGCTTCCAGTGACTGGTCTCCAGTAGGTGCACCGAACAACTCTTTGCAGAGACGAAGCAAATCCTCAAAAAAAGCTGGTAAAGTCACAATGCCGCAAAACCCAATTGCATCCCCTTCCACATTAGGGCAAGAAACAAGAGCAGCACTCCCCAGGCAACAGGTGATGTCCTCTTTGGCAGTGGTACGAGGAAATGCGAGTGACACTCAGACAAGCTCCTCTGATTCATCACTTAGCAAACTGCATAAGCAGCTGGAAGATCAAGCAGGTGGGGGTAACAATGCTGCTGCTGCTGTTACTACTACAACAAAGCCCTTGGATGGGGAGGCAGCTGCTAAGCTTCGGGAGCGCTTACGGGAGCAGAGACAGAAGGGCATGCAGGCTATTAGGGATCAAATGAAAGGGAGAGGTCAGCCCGACTCTGAAATGAATGAGGACATCTCATATGCCGTTGACCCCGACACTTTGACTCCAGGGGAGTTTGTGGTGCACAAGCGAGTGGGCATTGGTCGATTTATTGGGACCAAATATGAGGTCTTTGCCTGTGCTTCCTTTGCTTATTTTATCTGTAGAATGATGTAGCACCAGATTGCTTCCTGTTGAGACAATTGAATGTGATTTATGTATGCAGCAAGAATGAATTTTGAGAATGGATTTTGACCCAAAAATTAGTTGAAATTGCAGTTAGCAGTCCTTGTTTTTTACCAGCATCCTGTAGTCACATTTCATGATGTATTTTTCATTTGTGGAAATGTGCAGATCCCAGCTGGGAAGGAAAAACCAGCCAAATACATATTCTTGAAGTACGCAGATGGTGTGGCAAAACTTCGAGCAAAGCAGGCACACCGCCTTCTCTACAGATATCATTTGTAAGTGGGTGAACTTTTTTTGCATTGAGTTTGCTGAGGGAGATAATAATAGACCTAGCACCAAAAGAAAATACCTCAGCAACTAATCACTAGATTTTCAATTGGGTATTGGACTGTCTGTCATGCAATGACAATGGCAGGCCTGGAGAAACAGGGAGGCCACCGGCACTTAACAAGCTGAACGATACAACACTGTGGGAGAAGAGAAAGACTAAAGGAAAAGTAGCAATACAGAAGCTAGTGGTTAACATGATGGAGCTTTATATCCACCGATTGAAGCAAACACGACCTCCGTATCCTCGGAATGAAGAGGCTATGCAGGCTTTTGCCACCAAGTTTCCGTATGATGCCACCCCTGACCAAGAGCAGGTGCACTTTCTTCCAAGGTAGCCCTTTTCTGAAAAAGCAGCAGGCAAAACCATTGCACACTTTGTTATCCTCAGTCCATGGTTAATTCTCTAAGCTGCATTTTCAGCAGGGGATTACATATGCTGGCCGGTGAAGGTGTGCCATGTATGGTGTTGCTTATCACTTGCAAGAGGAATGTAATGACCATCGGATCAGAAGATCCTAACTGCACTTGTGCACACAATATTCCAGAGACCCATGACAAATAGGACTAAGAGGAAGGGAATCACAACAGCCATGTCTCTACTCTAGAGCTCAACATGTGTAGTGCTAGGTTTGAATGTTCAGAGGAAGAAACAGAGTGAAGTGACTGAATGATGTTTGAAATGGTCATGGAATATTGCAGGCATTTCTAGATGTGGAGAGGGACATGTTGGAGCGGGAAACGCCCATGGACCGTCTCATATGTGGGGATGTAGGTTTTGGAAAGACAGAGGTTGCACTGCGAGCTATTTTCCGAGCGACAGCTGCAGGCAAGCAAGTCATGGTACTTGCACCCACCACTGTCTTGGCTAAGCAGCACTATCAAGTCATTCAAGAACGGTTTGCTATGTACCCGAATGTTGAAGTGGCTCTTCTCAGTCGATTCCAGGTATTTCACATCACATGCTGTTGTCCCAGGGGAACTCATCATATAAGTGGAGAATGCCTTCAACCTCTCTAATGTAACAAGCTCCACAGTGAGGATTGAAGATCTGGGTTGTGTAGGAGATTAGGATCACAGCTTTCTTCAGGGGTACATGGGCCTCATCAGTGGGTTCTGAGATTATGCACTGCCCACAATGAGAAAATGAGTTATTTCCGATACAATTTCAGGAGATTGTGTGTGGTTCTGCACTTGGAAGGTCCATCTCAGTTATATTGGTGGTTTAAAAAAAATCTGGGATGCTCTACTTGGTGCTTGGGAGCAGAAAGATTCAGAGAAGAAGGAAATAGCAGCAGGCATTCAGGAGGGCAGTTTGAGTATTGTAGTTGGCACACATGCACTTCTTGGCAGTCGAATACAGTATCACAACCTAGGACTTTTGATTGTGGATGAAGAACAGGTAATTTCTGCATTTTGGTGCTCTCATGTACGATTCTCATGCATGAAAAGCTCATAATCAAGGACAGGTTAAGAAGTTTTAACTTGCTCAGGTCCTGATTTGGGCAGCTGGACTGGTCAGAGATTTGGGGTCAGGCAAAAGGAGCGTATCACATCACTGAAAACGACAGTAGATGTGCTAACATTGTCTGCTACACCTATCCCTCGTACGCTCTATTTGGCCCTCAGTGGTTTTAGAGATGCAAGGTATCAAATCACTGACCCACTTCCTTCTGTTTGAATTGGTAGTTCATTGTTTATGTTTGGTTCCTGGGTTTCAAGCTCCTTAACTTCCTCAATACAGGTCCTGCATTCTGACTTTTCTTTTTTTTTTGCATCCTTATGACAAATGTTGCTATTTTGCAGTTTGATTACGACCCCACCTGCCGAAAGACGTCCCATTGTCACTCATTTACTTGAGTTTCAACCAGATTTGGTGAAGTCAGCAGTTAACTTTGAGCTCACACGTGGTGGCCAAGTCTTCTATGTGGTGCCACGAGTAAAAGGTTGACTCCCTTCTGAGCTCCCCACTTAGGTCTTGTTGAGGGTAGATGGAGGAGGTGTATATTGCAAGGATTGCCACTGTTGTTCTTATGTTCAATATCTGCAACATGGGTAGTGATGTTGCTGTGGATCTGATGTTTCTTTGACACAGGGATTGAGGAGACAAGGGCAGCACTGGAATCCTACTTTCCACATGTGGGCATTGCCATTGCCCATGGGCAGGTTGGCTCTTGGCTGCCTGAGGCCTGTTGCTGTGATTATCTGTGCAATGTTTTGTCACTGGAACAATGCTGCAAATTTTGTCTTAGTCTACAAACAAAGTGAGAAATCCTTCTGCGTAATACTAATGTCAGATTTGTTTTGCAATTCAGCTTAGTGACTATCATGGACGGTGTGATTTTGTGTTTGTTGATAGCAAAGCGCATATGCGTTGGAAGAATCTATGGAACGGTTTGCTGAAGGGGAGACTCTTATTCTTCTCTGTACAAGCATTGTGGAGAGTGGTCTTGACATTCGTCGTGTCAACACCATTATCGTTGAGGACATTCATCTTTTTGGCCTTGCCCAACTCTACCAGGTAGAGAACAGGCACCGATTCATTCATTCATTTAAGTCCCCCATCCTGCTGTGCTAGCTAGAAGAGCATGTTTTAACTCTGGCAAGTTTCATGGAAACCTTTTCTGAGAAAAACCCTTTCTGTTTTTGAGTGTGCAGCTTCGTGGAAGGGTAGGAAGGGCAGACCGACAGGCACATGCATACATGTTTCACCCTCGCAAAGAGCTTTTGTCAGATGATGCTTTGGTGAGTTCATTTTTTTTTAATGCACATTTTGCAGTGAGTGTGGGGACAAGTTTCCACAAGACGTAGGTAACCTGCTTTTGCAGATATGTAGCACTATGGATGGCTGATGTGAGTTGTTAAATTTTGTGACAGGAGCGATTGGTGGCACTGGAGGAGTGCTGTGGGTTGGGCCAAGGTTTTCAGCTTGCTGAGAGGGATATGGCTATCCGAGGTATTGGCAGTGTGTTTGGAGAAAAGCAAAGTGGAGATGTGGGCAAAGTTGGTGTGGATCTTTACCTTGAAATGCTATTTGAGGGTCTGAAAAAGGTGCTTCATTCTCTCATATTTGACCTCTCTCTATTTCATGTTGAAGTAGTACCAATGTGTGTAGAGCTTTCTGCCATGCAACCTGACAAGGAAAAAAGTATGAAATTGTATGGGGTAAAATTACAGCTCTGGAATGCTTGTCCCTGAAGACTTTTCCAGGCTGGCTGTGAAGCCATGTGTGAATTCTTATTACTGTTGGTGTTGGGATTTGTAGGTTGATCATCAAAATCTCCCTGAATTGGATTACAGTGATGTTCAGGTGAGTTCTACAGCATCTGTTGCTGGATTTTCATCATCATTGCTGTAGCATATGTACGCCTTGGTCTAGAGTTCTGTCAAATGAGTCAAGTCACTGATACAATCTTGGGCTCACATGTATGGGTAACAGCTGGATTTGGAGGTAGATACGCATATCCCCGGTACCTATGTCCACAGTGCTGCAGAACGTGAAAAAGTGATGAATGATGCAGAGAAGGCTGCTAAGGAGAGCATGCGTGCTCTCATGGTCTTCACTAATCGCCTCCGCAGCGACTATGGTAAAGAACCTCCAACAATTGAGGTAACTAATTGCCACCACCCTCTGTATTGTAAGCAAGCACTGTTTTACTGAATTGGGGTGGGTTGGGAATGTGAGATTCTGGTACCAAAACTTTTTGACACCACCCACTATGTCCATCATGTAACACTATACTCAAGGTATGTTTGATACTTTTTGCAAATGCCAGATGCTACTGAAGACAATGTATGTGAAGAGAATAGCAGCAGACCTTGGAATTCACCGCATCCGCACCCGTGGCAAGACTGTCGTGATGGAAACAAATATGGAGCTTGAGGCCTTTGACATGCTTGCCAGTGCAGTTTCTTCTGACACTCTCCGGGCTTCTTTGAGCTATGAAAGGGGCCGAATTGAGGTCTGCCCTCTCACTTTGGCCCAGGTCTTTTGTGTGTCTTTCTATTGCACCCCAATCATTCAATGCATGTCATCTTTCAGTTGTATGAAAAGCATTTTGCAGAAGCAAAAGATCAGCTATACTCTTAACAGGGTAAAATGAATTGAAAAACCATGCAATAATGTGACTGCCACTATTTCTAAGAGAGAGGATGTGTGTTGGGGGGCTGGGGGGGAGTCGAAACAGATGAAGGGTCTGATTGGGTTACCTGTAGACCGACAAATGGAGCGGATATTTGTGTGTCTGGCAGAGATGCGCAATGGGTTGCCCTCTTTTGTGAAGTACATCTGACCAACATACACTGAATCCTGCTCTCTTGTTTTGCTGACCCAGAAATTGGTGTATAGTGTAACCTTTGTTGCCACAATGATTCTTTTCAGATGGACTATTTGGTTTTCGGGATTTAACAGCCTTATTCAATTCAATCTTTTCCATAACTTGGAGCTTCATGGTTTCCTTCCTAACTGCCACTTGGGTTATGAAAAGGTGTTAGCTTCTACAAATTTCTTGCAAACGAACATGAAGAAGTAATACAGTGATTGTAGCACAGGCAGGCATCCATCCATCAGAATTGATGGTATTTGTCTCTTTTTATGTCCACATTGTCTACCATTTTTATGCCTGTCACAAGCTCATCCATGGTGCTTTGATACAGAGAAACATGTTTGGGAATATAAATGCTCCATTCTGGTTGAAATTGTGTTATCTGGCTTTTGAGCTTCCAAAAGATCTTGGGCATCATCTGCAGGTATTTCTTCACCACAAGAGCTGTTCATTTACCTCTAAATGCAACAGAAGCTTCTTTTTATGTGTGACAGTGGGTGTTTGCTTTGACCAACAGACACTGAATCATGGTTATCTCAAAATTTGAGAATAGAGTGTAACATGGACTGACAACTGAAGCCATTTGGGGTAAATACTTCCAATGTATGAATATGAGGAAGCCCTTAAAATTTGCTGGGTGATAATTGAGGATGTTTTAGTCTCATGTTCATGAGAGGGAATAAATACATGAGTCATTGCACATATGCAATGCAACTTTTTGGGGAGCAAGGACAATTTTTAATGTGGAGAATGGGGTAGTTGGCATTATTACATTTAAGAAATATGTTATATTTTAGTACCATTTTGCCATTGGATGATAGGGTGCACACATGAAGGCACAGAATCCAGTCTTTTCAATTCACACTAAAATGTCAATTTGTATAAGACACAGTTTTGACCCAAGTGTAGGGCATGGTGACAAGTTAAAATATATGACAATCTGGGGTCTGTGAGGAATCATGCACGGGGTGTTAGGGTTGAAATTGGGCATATGAAGTTCACTTGACAGAATTTCATTTACCATTTGATGAAACTATTGTTGATCAAAGAACTTGAGAAATTTTTTAGCAACCTGTTGCAGTGGCAAAGGCTTATATGCTGAAATTAGTTTGTCAAGTTGATAAAATCCATGCATGTTCTAGTGGACCTTATGCACTTGTAATGTGACAACCTTTAGAGGAAGATCCAGATGTGAGGGACGAGGAGTAGGAAAAATAAAAGTAACCATACTGAGTTGTAGTAATTTCACCAACATTTTGATATAGTTCAACAATTCAAAAGTCATATACTTCACCTCTCCTTTAACATTTATATCCTTCTTCTATGTTTTAAAATTTAGAAATTTTGTATGAGATTTTCAAAGCCTAAAATGACATTTTTTTCAAATGTTTGTGTGTTTCAAGGAATAATCCCTGTGGATGATCATGCACATGAATGAACTCTTCATGGAGACATAACCACAATTAGGCAAGAAAGGATCCTATTGGATCCCAAGTCATACCCTTCACAATGCTGCAATGGCCCATGAGAACAGTAAACAGGGGAGTTGGTGGCAACTTGCCACACAGACAATGTTGTCAAGGTTGTGGCTAGCAAGCAGACTATCATCTGGTGACCACCCAAGATCCACCTTCTTCAAGCGATTTACAAATATCCAACCATACCAACAATGTAGTGCACACTTTCAGTTCACCTTGTCTTGAATGGAACCTAGAGTTGAAGATGCATTTGTCACAAAATTTTTGTGGTGGCAGATTGAATGTAATGCCTTCCAAGGGAGTTGAATCCTAGTCCAACGAGGACATTACCCTATTGTAATCAAAGGTGAACCTACAAAGCAAAATACATTAAATTCATTATTGAATAGAAGAATAGATAGGATTTAGGACTTATGAGCTTATTTAAATGCAGAAGGTAAGATTCATGAAGATGTCATGTAAGTTGCCTTCTCATACAACTATTCCAAAATTTTATAATTCTAACCCATACCAAGATTTTGCTTCATTCCAATATGTGATGCCAACATGGAATGCAAACATCTATAGAGTAAACATGAACACACAACCAAATCCAAATTAGTTGTTAGATGGTTCCTCAATTTGGAGTTCATGAAAGTGACAGTAGAAAAAGCACGTTCATTTTCAACACTTTTTAAAACAACAATAATTACAAGTTCAACAAGTTTGAAGTATTTAGATATAATCTACATGGTGGTCTTGAAGAAACTAGACTATTGTTCAAGTAAACCATGATCCAATAAAGGTGAATGTAGTTTGCCATCCAATTGAGTCATTTTGTAATAACAATAATGTGATTTTAGAATTTGTAGATGTTCAAGGAATCTTAGGGCAACTTCTAGTTGTACCCAATATCAAAGGTAAATAATGCTAGTAGCATTTATGAGCTCTTGTGCTCAAAATCTTCTATCAAGCTCAATTATCAAACCTTTTGTCGCAAAAGTCATTTGTTTTACATCTTGGCATACAATTGCCCAATCTTCCTTAGTGACCATGGACACAACTTAATTGCATTTGTTAGTTTTGTGTAGCATGTAAAATTTCTCCTTGAAGTGAAAGGCAACATAATCCATTTGTGTAATAGGTTCAGAGTACCAAACCATTGGCAATGCATTAGATTTTAACCTCACCAAAAAACTCTGGAATTGGTCATGGGAGAAATGTCTCTCATGGTCCACATAAATGTTGTAGAAATTGACTTGAATAAATTTCACCACTATGATAGAATCACAAATGAAACAATCAATGTTTTGAGCAAGTTTGTTCAAATTTTGCACAACTTCCAACATTGGCAACAATTTGTAAATTTCCACATCATGTACCAGCTCATAGTTAGTAGTAGCAATCAGATTAGTAAGAAAATCATTGGATGTTTTTATAACAAGAGACTTATACTTAGATAACAATCATACAAAAGGATTAACATTGAAATTCATCATGTCTAAATGTTTCTCAAAATTTTCAATTTAATTGACTCAATTACCTCATCTAATTTGGTGTGTTCCAAGTAGCTTTTTGGGGTCTAGTTGTAATAGGTGTACATGGAAGAAAGTAAACCTTCAATCTTTGGAACAAGGGTCAAGGATGATAAAATCTAAACAAGATCACACTAATGTGCCATACAATAAATCCTTATAAGGAAAGGGCAATGCTTGTTAATCAACAAAACAATCACACCAATTTTCAAGCCTTAGGAGATTGTTACACCATCAACCCCAAAGCACACCACCTTGTTAGCAAAGTCAATTTCTAACATCCCACCAAAAACAACAAGAAAATGGATAATTATAATGGTGAAGTTGTCAAATGTACTTTCATCAACAATCTTTTCAAGATTCCAAAGAATTGGCATCCTATGCCAATTATTGACAACATAAATGTGAATAAAAATCTAGGATTGGTTGTTTGGAGAGGTGACCTTGTCACAATTGACTGAAATGAATCTAACATGTTGGACCAATAATATAATTTGGTTCAAAATGACATTATGCATGGTAGCCAACATATCTTAGTCACTTGAGTTTGTCCAATGTTTTTTGGGTGTATGGTGTCCTTTCAACAAGTCAAATAAACCTCTTATATGTTCAAAATCATTTATGGGTTTGCCATGTTTCAATAGATGAAAAATTGCTACAATTTTTTTCTTTTTAATCTTCCTTCCATTGAACACCAATTCTACAATAAAGTTTGGATGTTGGCTAACATGAACCATTTCATTTTTTTGGTGTTGACCATCATTGTTGGTATAATAGTCACCCACTAAAACTCTGGAACAAAATACTAAAACTTTATTTTTTCTTGCATGTTTTTTGCAAATCGTCCAATTTAAGGTTTAAAAGTTTTTATTTATTTTCGACCATAAAACAAAACTTGTAACACACCATGTGGATCTTGCTTACAAGATCTACCATAAGTTCAACACCTTTTTAATATCTGCCTCTTTCTTCCTCTTTTTTGTTGGCTCTCCAAAAACGAGACCTTGAGGAGCAAAAGTTGATGCAAATGCACCATTGGTAGAGGTTGATGTTTTCTTTCTACTTAAACAATCAAACAAATTAAAGGTGCCAACAAAACTTCGAACAACCAAGGTGCCAAGCTTAGTAGAACTTGAAGCTCACCTATAGTTCATGCATCAATGGCTTTAGTTGATCCATGCAACTCGTGGGTGTTGTTTGTAACTAATTGACTTGATGACCCAAAGATGGAAATAATACTCAGCAAAATAGACAACCCAAAATTGGATGTAGACCTAGATAAAGAGGCCACATTTGGCAAACCCAATGATGTAAAGTCAAACTAGAGTCGAATTGCACATTCAACAAAGACAAATAACCAAAAAATCATAATTTATGTATGAACTTTAGAGGTTTTAGAGACGGCATTTTGTGTTGCAGCTTGTTTTGTGCACAAAAAAAATGTTGAAAGGTGATGAATCTCTTTGAATTCGAACTTTGTAAGATTTCAATGTTCACCAACAAAAAAATCCTTTGAATTTTAAACCCTTGAAATCACAAAGAAACAACAATGTAGGTAAATGAAACATAGCCTACCTTGTAACCTTTTATTTTTTATCATCGTAAGAATCATGACTTAGAGTCATCTTTCGAGTTTCAATGTCATCTCCATTGTTCCAACCTCCAACTACTTGCAATTCACAACAATCATTTATTGTTACAACCATCACACTAATCATCAATTTGTTATGCACCAAAAGTTACAACATTGCACCATTGAATTGTGACAAGTTTCTAAAACCTATGCAAATTAATGAAGAAATAAATTCTTCAAAATATGGCAACCTCTCCCCCTCCCCCCCAAACAAAGAACGTGTAACCAATTTATCATCTTATTTATTTTAGTTTAATTTTTTGTGCAATATAACAGACAAGTGGTCCCCTCATGCCCTCCATTTTCTCTTTATTTATTTATTTATTTACTATATGGTGTTCCAAGAAATTTTTACCATGTTTGTAACTTTGTATAGAGAGAAGGTTTATAGTATTAAGTAGTGTAGAAAACATACACAAATATATTAACACTATGGAATAGACATGTGCCTAGGAAAAAAGAAAAGCTTATATGACCAATGAGATTCTTAGGATAGAAAGAACCTTGAACTATTTTGAAGACTTATCTTGCTAATAATTAAATTTTGTAATACCTCATAGGCTTGTTGTCTAAGAGTGATTTTTTTTTTGTGATCAATGAAATTGTCTAATTCGGTGACTTGAATTGTTTAAAAAAGTTGCCTTAATGAATTTTAATACTTAAATGTTGCATATTTTTTGCATGGTGCTCATTGCAAAGAAATGCAAATTGCAAGGATTTTTTTAATATTTTGAAATTTCTAACCCATGCTTCTTTGGTTTTATTGTGGGTTTTGCAAACACTAACATAAAAAACAATTTCAACCTTGCAAGATCTTCTTGATAGTAATAGAAAGAGGGCTTTGGCAAGTTTATATACATCAATAGAAGAAGAATCTCAATGGCAAGAATTTTTTTTATTCTTGTGACAATGAGTGCCAATGATGTTTTTTAATGGTGATTTTTTTCTATTTTGAATTTTTTTTTCAAAATTTTTTTTTGATGAAAAACATGTATTTTACTAGCAAAAATTCATCACAATACAAAATTGAATGAAAATAAAACAATGATAAATATTTAAGTATATATAAAAGTCAATAAAGATCATAGGGTGTAAATTGTATTTGGAGGAGACCTAACATTTGTAAATAATGCTTGCTAAAAAAGTGGAGGTACATTATGTCTATAAAACGTTTCTTACTTGGATATGTAAGAGGTGCCTTCTATGCTTGTACCACCTCATGATTTTTGTGACTTTCTAAGGTTTTAAGATTGAAAGTTATATTGAGTGATTAGAGCATGACAAGAAATCCAAGCATCCTTAATGTGGGTCTCTTTGTGCTACCATGTGAATGCATGCAAAGTTCTACAATGGGTTGCTCAAAGTAAAGCATGACTAGAACAAGGTTAAACAAACATGGCAATCAAGTAGGGCCCTTGAGCAGTAACACAAGCACACAAACAATGACACATTTGCAGCTAGGTTCATTTGCTATTCCTATTCATTCTTTGGGTTTTCATGAATCTATTGCCATGTGCCCCCTTTTCATTTTTTCCGCTTTGTTTGTAAGTATTCATATTTTAAAGCAATAGTTTCAAGGTTTGAAGGGGATTGAAGAGTTTTTCGACTTGGGGTTTTCAAAATTGAAATTCAAGGTCTTGGTTTTAGATCAAATATGTTAGGCTAGGGATAGGCATGGCAAATCTTGTGGGTTCTTTGTCCCCAAAGCGTCATTAAGCATCCTAGCCTTCCCAATAAACACATGATGGAGAGCTAGTAGTTAGCTTTATTCATATGCCCAATTGTGTTTCAACTTCCATCCATCTGCCCATCATTCCCATCCTTTTTAATTTATTATGGCTAATCCCTTCATCCTCTTTTGGTCTATTGGCCCCTTTTCCACCTAGTTTGCACACCCATTAAATTTTTTTCTAGTATTGGACATATAGTCCTCTCCTCTAGAACCCCACATACTTTGTCTTTCTTGTAGTCGTCTATTCAATGCAAGGGAGGGTTTAACATGGCACCAACTTTCATGCACTACTCATAGGTAGTCATCTATCTTAGGGGGAATGTTGCCCCTAACTTTGCCATGTTATCCTCCCTTTTCAGCATGGACATGGATTGCATCCATAAACATTAATGATTATTTCCATTTGGGTTTATCACATCCTCGTTTTTACCATCATATGCCATATACGCTTTGAGTTAATGTTCAATGGGTTTTGCACATTCCTTTATTTCGATTAGCATTTGATCATTTCAATATTGCAACTTGGCATTTCTTTTGTTATTCCCTTTTGTTGTTTCTCCTTTCTTTCACTAGGTAGTGAGAAAAGCCATTAAGAGACTTGTGCTCGCTTGTGTCAATACATGGGTGATGATTGAAAGGTCTTACAAGAGGAGAACATGCTTAGAACTTTTGCTTTAACTTTTTGCAAACATTTGGAATCGATTCCAAATCCTACCCCACCTCCATCCACATGATTACGTCGCACATGGACCCTTCCTCATGTAGGGGAGTATGCTTGAGTATTACACACTCTAGCTTTAAACACACTTGCAACCCCATTTGACAAAACCATAGGAATCTTTTGCCCGTTCCATCCATTCATTGAGGTTGATCTCTCCCTTTTCATCAATGATTTTCATCCTGAGATGGAGGTTACTTTAGATCAAGAGGCATTTATTTCTACCTTGATTCCTTCACCATGTTTTTTATTTTTTTTTATGGCCCCTTAGATATGGTTTATGAGTTTTTATGAAATTATTTTGTCCCAGATGATTTTGTAAATGACCTCGATTTTTTTGTCAAGGTATATGGGCACATTGTTTGAAGTCATGTTCCACCTTCAATATTGAGTTTACTTTCAACATTTTGATTCCTAGCATTAGAGAAGCAATTTGGAAGCATATGTCCCATCACAATAAATGAGGTGACCTATCACCTAGTTGCCCACACCCTAGTTATTTAGTTTCGGGATACTTTTGTAGAACATTTTAGTCCTTATCAATTTGGTGTAATGACTAGTGGCAGGTGTGTAACAATGGTTCACAATGTTCAAGCGATGTAAATTTGCATTTAGATTAGATGGTGTTATAGGTGGATGTTCATAATGCTTTGAATTTGGTGTCACAACTAGACATTTTTCAACAATTACGATCTTTTCCCAGTTCATTGGATTAATTTTTCCCATTTGTTTGACAATTTTACACATGCCCATCCCCATTGTATTTTTCTTAGGCTTTTTGACATGGGGGTTTCATAATCATTTTGTCGAAGTTAGGTACACAACAAGGGGACCCATTGGGAGGAACATTGTTTATTATGGTTCACCTTCACATTTTCGCCCTATATTGGTAATCCACCCCACTTGTGTTTTCTTTTCTTTGGTAGATGATACACATATAGTAGATTTGACATCAAATGTGGTTTTTTCATTTTTACAATTAGAAGAGGAGTTATTAGCATTAGGGCTTTCAATGTAGCCAACAAAATGTGTAGTTTGGTCTCCACAAAGGTTGGACCACTCTATATCACTTCCTCTTGGTTTTTTTACTCTTGACTTGGGTTTTCATATTTTGGGTGGATTGGTGGGTTCCACATCATTTGTTGAGTCATTTGTGATTAAGGTTTTTCATGAGGATCTTGGGACGATATTTAGTTTCCTTATGTTTGCAAATCTTCAAGGGATTTTTGCGATGTTCTCATTGTGTTATGCCCAACGTTCAGGCTAATTACTTTGCATAGTGTTTCCATCTCTAGATATTTTGTAGCATTATGTTGAATTTGATACTTCTACCATAGTTACATTAAAGAAATTACTTGGTGCATGATCTTTTGGTGGTTTTATTGGTCACCTTGTTTGTCGCCAAGCCACTCTTCCTACTTCTTTGGGCAGGTTTAGATTCCTTTTTGTGGTTCGGACTACTACCCTTCATTCTTGGGTGTTGGGCATTTATTGCTCTTGCACTTATCACTCTTTTTCAACAAGATGATCACCCTATTTTTTTAGATGCAATAACACATGTTGAGATTAACACCTCCCCGTTCCAAATGGCACTACGAAATGTCCAAGCCATGTTACCCCATGTTGTCTATTTTCATGTCCCACCTTTTGAAAGCCTACTGGTTTAGTCTTATCTTTAGTTGTAGGCTTCTCTAGTGGATTGCTTATGCAAGTAGGAGTTTGTTTCGCTTCTAGTAAACACTCCTTTGGATATTGTGTGAGCACATTTTTGCTCATTTTGGCAGGTGCACCATTATTAACTCATCCTACCACACTTGCATTTCGTTTATCTTGAGCCCACTTTTTTACAACATTACATATTCATCTTTGCTTGCCACATCTTATAGTTTCCCATCTTTCATGGTGTCAATGTGGTCATACTATTGACAATTTAGGTACCCATTTGCTTCGGTGCCCCTACAAGAATGAACATACCAACCTATGACACATTTTCAAAATACATGTCGTAACTATTGCTTTGGAGAGTAGAGCACATGTTTAGAAGGAGGTTTCCCACCTTTTCCTTTGCCACACCCAACAACGAATGGATATCCTTATATGATTTTGGGACTTTGATGGACGTTATCATTGCTAATTTGATTTGCATTAATATGGTTCAATGAGTATTGACAACAATAACACATGCAACGATGATGGATGTTCAAGAGAAAACATATCATATGTTAAACGAACATTAGGTGATGACTTCATTCCCCTTGCTATTGGAATGTATAAGTGTCTTCAGTCCCATTTTGATTCATTTTTTATCGCTTGTGCACGAACCATTATCGTGTGTCATCAATGGTCTTCTTTAGTCCCTTTGATGTTTGTTTCTTACTATCAATTGCGCATGTCCATAACCTTATATCGTGCATAAGCCATAACGAATCTTCAACGGGCTATTACATTTGGTTGGGGTCTTTATCTCTTCCACACATTATAACTATTGCACCTTTGTCATTAGCCGATCTATGGTAAATGATAATTATTTTGTTTTAGGTTTTTTTTATTATCATTGATCATCATTTCGTAGCTATGGGTTTTATTTGCATAGGTTTTTGCACCCTCACAATCTTTGAAAGATTCAAATGTAAGTTCGAAAATGAAAACAACATAAGAAGGAGTTGCGGTACACTTTTTAATTCATAACATTTTGAAAGTAAAAGGGCATGTTTGAGCTTTGGGATGGGGACTAGGACAAGTGACAAGCGGGTCAATTATTAACATGGGCATGCATAAACAACAAGTTGGTTAATGCGTAGTTGGAGCACTTTCGGTGCATAGACGAGCCACGGGCATACACATATTCACAAGATTCACCACGGTTCAAACTTAAGGGAAGCCACCACCTTCCCCCTTATAACATTCTATGTGATTAGCCACGAGGGTTGCATCCAAATGTCATTTTGTCCCAAGATTCCCAAATTAAGAGTCTCAATTTTTTTGAAATTGAACTCTTGACACTTTGGAAGGCCATAACTTCCTATGTAAACCTTCGATTGAAGTGAGGTTTAAAGCAAAGGGTAGTTATCATTGAGAAATTTCCAACAATATGTGACATGCCATTTACATGTATGTATTTCAGGACGATTCCAGACTTTTAATGGGTGAAAGTCAAATTGACACTTTAACTTTCAACCCTTCTTTTGGCCATAACTTGTGTTTTAAGTATTCAAATGGGTCATGCAAGCCCATTTTACACATTTACATTTTAAAGACTTTTGAATGGTATAAAAAATTATTTAATCCAATGAATTTTGGCCTTTGATATATTTCTTTGAAAATTTGAGACTCCCAAAGTGAGAGTTCACTTGGGAATGTGTGGGTTCATTCTTGCACATTTCCAGGAATGCAAATGTGACTCCCAGGTAACACCTTTAGCACACACCTTTTCATGCTTTTGCCTTGGTTGTGAGCCTTAGGCTAAGGTCGTGACACAATTCCCAATAGAAGAAGAGGTCAATGTTTTCATTAGCACTTATAAATTACTTCTTCAATGCAATTGCTTTCATTTGGATCCTTGACCATAATTGACTATTGCCACCTCATCCTAGACCCCCCCCCCCCTCCTTTTATTTTTTGGTTATGTTCTCATCTTGAGGCACTCCCATACATGGAAAAAAATATTTTGTATTGAAGGCACACCTTATATTCATGAATATCCTTCCTCAAAAAAAGGGAAGATTTTACATCTATTCATAAACCCGTACTTGGAAGATCCCTCCCACTTTTAAGGCATTGACATAAGAACCCCCACTTCTAAATCTGATTTACTTATGTTTAAGTGTAGGGTAAAGGATCCCCTTGAGGGGGACTTCACAAATTTGAGCCCTTGTGAACCCGCCTAAGGGAGTCCATTACTTTTCATACAGAATTTTGAAAAATGAAGTTTGTCTAACCCACTCTGCCAACTTAATAATAAGGAGTGCAATATACCAATACCTAGGGCACCCTTCCACAACACCCATAGAACCCCTTTTATATTTTTTGTTTTTCACCCCGAGGACTCATCATCCATGCCGATGAAAACCTCTGCTGTTTAATAGCCCTTGGTTTCATTGCCCTTTCATTTGAGCTCCCATGTGGTGAAAATATATATGTTAAAAAAAAAATGGTCTCATGGGTGTTGTGGAATTGATCAACAAGCTATTGGGGGAGGAACAACAGCTGCCATGACTATTGTGGTCAGCACATTTAATAGTGATCACCCAAACTGTGTTTTTAGCTCGCCCAATAGTCATTGATTCTTATTGAAATGAACACTAATAACGTAAACTATGGAGCTTTTGGAGAGGCTACATGTCTCGCCCAAGAAAAGACATGTACCTTGTACCATGCAGGACACAAAAATGACAAACTCCCAAAGTTTGATGGGGGGAGTATGCGGAGTGCAAATGCAACCTTAGTATTCAGAAACATAAATCAGAGATCGGACAACAATCGTATTGTTGAAAGAACTTGATAAAATCGAGTAGTTTTCAACGTCTTAAATCTGTTTGGACGTGCCGACCGAAACAGAGTTTGCAAAGAGAAGGAGAATGAGAATTCTTTTTGCAAACCCCAAACAAAGACCATTTCAAGTACTTGTTTGTTTGTTTGTTTTTTTCTTGTTTCTTTTTCCTTTGAGGATTTTTTGGAATCCAGAACTTAAACTACTACTCACCTGCAAATTCAAGTGCAGCTTGCTGCATCGACTGCCGGGCGCGATCGACCGATCAATCTTCGATACCGTTGCATGAATCCAACAGCGCGTCGAAACGATGATTCCAACAATGTTGATAGACGTCTTCAACGCTCTTTTTTCCACCAAATCACTTCACTCTTGTAGGGGGGGTTTGTCTGTCTGTCTGTCTGTCTGCGACTCTGCCGATCATCAACACCACGAATTCTTGAATGGAAAAATTCGACCAAATCAGGCGACATCTTTGGTTGCAGAAATTCCGCTGCTAGGAATGGTAGTAGCAGGAGGAATTTTGCTGTGCACCTCCTGCGAGTGCAACCGCAGAGGCGAGGGAGACCCAGATAAATGAAGAAATTTAAACCATATTGTTTGGAGAGTAGAATTTGGAGTCTATATAAACACTAGAGTTCCCCAATGATTCGTGTTCGTTGAGCCGAGAGAAGGTTAGCATCTCCCTTGACAAGGACGGGAAAAGCCTTCGGGCTTTCACACATGAGGTTAAGGCTTCCCACTTCGGTGGATCTCAACCCAATTTTTTTGTGGAAACTCCCAAAGTTCAATTTCTTTACTTTTGTGATGGGCATTTTTGATTGGTCAATCACAAAAACAAATTAATCAAGTTTTGAATAGTCCCAAAATAGATACCTGGTAATTTGCTCTCTGAGCTGATTATAATTCAGGGCAAAGCATATTGGTTAAAGTGAGGAGGTATTGGGAACATGTTGGGGAACACATGGGGAACCAAAAAAAAAATTCAACATTCCCCTTTATAAACTGGTGGTACTTATTATTAATTAGTGAGGGGATGCACCCACTGTTTGTTTGTTTTTTTTACCAGGAGCAACCATTTGATTGGCCCATCACCAATATTTTTGGAACATGGAGCACTCCCCAACATAAAAGCCTAAATATGGTTCCCTCCCCAAAATAGAAGCATGATTTGTCATGCTTCCCTTTGCTCCCCTATGGGATAAAAAAATGAGGTGCTATCGGGAACAACTTAGGGAACACATTGAGAACAAACAGAAAACCAAAAATCCTGCACTCACAAACCCAAAAGAAAACAACTATGCCCCCCTGAGCCTTCTCATTGGCTGCATGTAATTTCTATTTCCAAAACAGTTCATCACCATTTCAAACTGGAGTAATACCCCCATTATAAACTGGGGGTACTTATCTTAGTGTGAATTCTAAGTTCATTTTGTGGGAAATTCATGGAATGTTTATTTATTTTAACCACTACTGGTTTGAACTTGTCATAAGGCGCATAAGCCATGAAGCCAAAGATGGAGTTAATGAAGCACATGTTGTCAAGAGGCGAAAGTTAAGAAGGCATATGAAGTTAAATTGGTTTTTTTAGTGTTCTCTAACATGATGTTTTTGTGTTCTGCGAGTAGAGAGAGTTCAGTATTCTCTGGATATGATATTTTAGCATTTTGAAGTCTGGAAATAGTAGTTGTTCTTGTGTGGGCTGTCAGGAAGAATGCCCATAGCCATTAACTTGGTCGAAGTAGTCTTTGAAGTTCTCATTATTTCCCCTGTGAACAGAAGAAGTTTAAGGATTTGGAGACTGAAGCAGAATCGTGAATACAGTAATAGGAAATGGTGGATGTGATGAAAAATCATAGGGGCTTGTGGAGCTTGTCTAAGTTCACATCATAATCAGTGTTACATGCTTATCAAGCAAGAATTTGGGATGATGGGAGATTGGTTTCAGTAGAGGGAAGTGAGATCCAAGTTTTTGGGAACCCCAAGTGAGAAACTATCATTCCATAACTGTGGTGGACTATATGCAACTTTGGGATCAATGGCTCCAGATGGGTGAGAGTAGTGTCTCTTGTCAAAACTTTTGGGAAAGGAAAAAAACATCTTTTGGAATGGTGCTTTTTTGGAGTGATCCTAATATGTTTCTAGGGATATGTAGCAATGGGGTTGAACTGGACTTATAATCTTATGATGCCACAATAACACGTGAGAGCTCAAGAGAGAGAGTTTGAAGTGATCTGATTGATCAGATTCTGTAAAATTGAAGTGGTGGTCCAGTTTTGGTTTAGTAGTGTAAAATGCTAATGTTAGAATTGGAAGGAGACATTCACTCTATGTGTAAAAAATTGGTTGATGAATTGTGCCTGAGAAATTAGTCATGGAATCCAAAAGCACTCAGACAAATATCTGAGTTTTCTCCTCATGTCTTTTTTGGCTGCACCTTCATGCTTTTGTCAATCAAAATCTAGTCAATTAATGCTGCATTATAAATATATATCTTTTCAATGCTTCAAACGTTAGCAAAATTTTCATCAATTTCAGAGCATAGATAGGTATCTCTTCAATTCTTCAAAATTTAGCACAATTCTCATCAATTTCAGAGCATAAATAGGTATCTTGTCTTTTCTTCAAAAATTAGCACAATTTTCATTAATTTAATAACATGTTCAGGGACAAAAAACGATCCTGAAAATTTTAGACAAAAAGACGAATTGGGGGCACACATCATACCATGATCCACTAAACTTGTAGAAATTATAAGTTGTCAAGAACTCAACACACTTATTTCTTTGATGACCCCTTCTCAGTTGAAGAAGGTTAAATTGCAATCTAACAATGGCATGTTACAGCCAATAGGTGATATTCACATTAGACAACCTTTTGATGATTTCAATAGAATTTTGTGGATTAAAGCTCCACCCACCACACTTGTGGTTGTAGGATTATGAAAGTGTAGCTTGCCACCATAACCACCTGAGATGATAATTATCCTCCAAACACTTGTGAATGAGGATGGCTAAAAGAATATCCTCCAAGCCATCCACCATGTTAAAATCATTAGAATTCATGAACAAAATGGATCAATAAACTAGTGGAGATTGAAACTCATGAGATATAAGCCAGTCACATTTTAATTTCCAGCCCAGGGTATATAACCTATACTTCACACCACAAACACAGCCAGCAATAATACCAACTTTCCTGCAAAGCAACAAAACTAGAAACAAGTCTTGATAACAAATTGCAAGATGCTCACATTCAGGAGATGGTCAATCACTCCATCTCCTCTGCTTTTTACTCTTGATTTATCCCTCATTTTCCATGTCTCTCTTCATACTACAGAATTAGGGTTTAGTTCCCTACTCTCTCTGTCACTGTCTCTCATAACTTGTTTGTTGCTCTTGTTTTCTACTCCTTTCTTCAACTACCATCTCCTTCCTTTCACTGCTACTGCTTGATCTTCATGTATTCTGGTTTTTACTCTTGCTTTCTACAACCTTTTCCAAGTTCCTCTTCTTAT